>Ga0209208_10007551_pt1 | contig 14697 bp, 13 predicted proteins | sample S1TSphfallax_3_FD_187694 | JGI IMG/M metagenome (GOLD analysis project Ga0209208, IMG submission 187694) | Host-associated microbial communities from peat moss isolated from Minnesota, USA - S1T2_Fd - Sphagnum fallax MG (SPAdes) (version 2) | ecosystem: Host-associated > Plants > Peat moss >...
GGTTTAGGGTTAAAACCCTAAACCCTAAACCCTAAAATTAACTGATCTATCAAGTGTGTGCAAAAGAGCTTTAAACCCTAAACCCTAAACTCAAAGCTGTGTGAAGATGTGGTCTTCTCCTATTTACTCTCCTACCTTGGCAGCTTCCACATTAATTATATATATTTTTTAAATGTTGAAATTTTCGAAAAAAAATTTCTTTCAAATGATAGAAATTTTTGAACCAAAATATTTAATCTCAAGAATATTTAATTTGGTGAAATTGAAAATTCCAAAATTAAATAAATTAATTTACATACATGTATGTGTTGAAGTTGGCAAGGTGCTACAATATTTTTATTTTTTATTTTTTTGAACTTTTGAACTTTGTTGAGAATTTTGTAATGGTTGAGAGATGTTTCAATTTTAGTGTGAGATTGGGAATTCAGCTTTTCCCAAGAATTTAAGGATTTTCAACATGCATAAGGGTTAGAACAGCTTATAACAAAAATCATTTTAAATGTAAGTTTAAATAACAAAAAAGATAATTTAAACAAGGTGATGAAATATTTTTAAAAAAAATCAAACTCAAGTTAAATTTTTAACATGGAAACGTTGGAAATATGAAATAAAAGGAATAAGGTTTAAATATCATGGGGAACATTGTGTGTTAATTCTTCTTAGTATGTGCATTAAAGAAGGCATTATTTGGGGTATTATGTGAGGGAGTTTCTAAATTTTTAGACTCTATTGTTATTTAAGTTTTCTATATTTAAATATTTGAATAATCTTAAATTTAATTTAAATAATTTGATATTTGCATTGAATTTGACTTAATACATTTATTAAAATTTAAATTTTAGTTGAAAATGTGAGGAATGATGAAGAAAAGAAGGTGATTATGTTTTACTCAAAAACATATCATGCATTCTCCAATAATTTTAAAAGCATGTCAACAAACATTTTGATATTAAATCACATTTCAAACAATGAAAATCATGTTTGGACTTCATAAACATTTGGTTAAAAAAATCTATAGGTGAAAAAATGTTTAAAAATGAAGTTATTGAGTTTTTAAATCATAACACACAAAGTGTGTATTGCGACCCAAATAAATGGACCACCAAGTTACATTTAGACTTTCATCAACTTTTGGTCCTAAACAAATAGATACTGCGTTAGTCATGTTACCTCTTGTACATTCAACTTTGAGAATAAATTACACAATTTGCATCTTACTAATTGAACCTACTAACAATTTTAATATCTAAAGTCTCTTGTACATATGTTAATTTAAAAAAAAATTATACCTATTATTAGTGCATACATTACTTTAGTTATTGTGAGTTTTGAAAATAAACATAATTATATTATAGAATTAATTGAATTACAACAACCAATATATGAAAGCTTATATTTTTACTAATGTAATTTCCAATTACAAAACAATGTGTCCCTTGAAGTGAAATATAAAATTGTACTTCATATTGTTGTTATACTTAGTAAAGGTAATGAGAAGGACCATTTTAATTTATACTTGTTTGAGGACTTAGCCATGTGGCCCATTACTTAAAAACTTTCTTAAACACGTTTAAAAATATATATTATGCATGACAAGCAAACAATGGTGGATGAAGCTCATCCATTTGGATTTGTGCACATTTCATCATAATGAATAATGAATAATGATGGATGAATTTCATTCATTATGAATGAAAAATGAATATTCATGAAAAAATTCATCCGTGGACAATGAGTTAGATGATGGTGGATGAATTTCATCCAATATGGATGACAAGTGGACATTTGTGAATGATTTGCATCTATGAACACCAAGCTTAAGTAAATAAATTTTTTTTTCCAAATTAAATGATAAAAGTCCTTACATATGTCTTATGTCAAGATAAGTTAAGGAATGTCATCCTGCCAACCCAAGATTTACTTGACCTCAACTCCTGGTCTGAAGGAGTGACCTAAGGGGGCTGGGGAAGAGGTGGTAGTCCAGTTTAGGGTTTAGGGTTTAGTGTCAGTGAGCAAAGTGTGTGGGTTCCAAATATCTTCTATTGTTGGTGAGCTAAATTGAAGTGGAATATCATGAGGTACAGAGATATTGTGTTTAGATTCATTATAGAGCATATAGTAGTAGCTTAAGGGATTTTTATAGGCCCCTAGGTAATAAATAATAGGTCTATTTTTACATGAGGATTTTTGGAAGATGATATTTTGGCTTGTGTTGAAACTTGAGATCAGTTATAGAGGTTATAATATCTTGAAGGATTTTGGTTTCTTTCAGAGGATTTTTTTTGAAAATTATATTTTTGCATGGTGAAATATTTGAGTTTACATAAATTTTCTTTTGCCTTAAAAATACTTTTTAAATGTAAATGGCAAGGCCACGGTGTGACACGCCCCTTGTTTTAATAGTTTTCTTATGTAGCCAAACTGGCAATCACCCATAAGAAGATTGCCACAAGTAGATATATGAAAGTTAAGAAAATTTCAAGAATCCTTTTGTATTTGGGCTACTTGCTGTGCTCATCTTAAAGCATGAGACGAACATTATCATGAGCTTAAAACATACTTAGGCACACTTTAGATGGGTCCAGGGTCCAAATTCCAATTGCCAAGTGAACCAATTTATTCCACCCTGACTGACATTCAGGGGTTAAGAGTGGGAGAGATTTCCACCTTATCTTTTAATGGGTAGGCCTAAGATTGGGGAATAGGAGGGATATTAGGGTTTAGGGTTTAGGGTTTAAACCCTAAACCCTAAACCCACCTTGAAAGTTCTGGGAGTTCTCTATGATGAAGCTAAGCTAGGTAGTGAGTGTCAAGTGAGACAGAATTCTTATCTTTGCAATTGCTTAACAAAGCATTTCATAAGTATTTTTTTTTGGGTTTTACAAAGTGAAAATGCAAAAACTGAGGGAGAGATATTCAACCCAACAAGGAATCCATAGTAGCTTTGCTTGCAGCAGAATTGCTGCTGAGACCACTCCCCCGCCCAACATGCCTTCCATGCCCTCATGTTAGATACCTACCCTTGTCTCTCTTTTCACGATTGCAATCACTTTAGAACACACACACACACACACACACAGAGTTTCTGATGGAAAAATCTAATCTACTTTGATATCTGCAAAAAAACCATCACTCACTTTGATGTCCACTTAGTCCCCAAGTAACTTCACTTCAAGGTTGTCATGAGCAACTAGGGAACTGCAAATAGTGGGTGGGTTGGTGGGTCGAGCCATCCTCACAACCCACCCTACTCCTAATTCATTGGCTTAGTAAACCTTCAAACCCCAATGAATCCCTCAATTTTGGAACATATGTACTTAAGAAAAGGGTTCCTTCAAAACACAACAACAATAGCACACATGTTTTGTATCTAGCCCTTCACCAATAAGGCCAGGCCTGCCCTTCAAATTTAAAGGCCCGGACCATGCAGCTGCTTAAATAAAGGATTGAGTATCATCACTAATGGTTTTCACACAATGGGTGCCACTTCTGGTAGGCAGAATGATCCCTGGACAAATCAAAAAGAATGTTAACTACAAGTGAGGTTGTGCAGAGTACCTAAACCCTAAAACCCTAAACCCTAAACTTGACTAAGGTCCTTAGTTTTCTCTGGTGCTTCCAAAGGCAGAGAGTCCTGCATCCTTAGTTTTCTCTGGTGCTTCCAAAGGCAGAGAGTCCTGCATCCTTAGTTTTCTCTGGTGCTTCCAAAGGCAGAGAGTCCTGCATCCTTAGTTTTCTCTGGTGCTTCCAAAGGCAGAGAGTCCTGCATCCTTAGTTTTCTCTGGTGCTTCCAAAGGCAGAGAGTCCTGCACCCTTAGTTTTCTCTGGTGCTTCCAAAGGCAGAGAGTCCTGCATCCTTAGTTTTCTCTGGTGCTTCAAAAGGCAGAGAGTCCTGCATCCTTAGTTTCTCTGGTGCTTCCAAAGGCAGAGAGTCCTGCATTCTTTTTCTTATTGGGTTCTGTGCTTTGTGTACCCCCCCACACATGGCTGGTGATTTCTGATCAAGGACTGTCTGAATGGAACATTGTACTACTTCCCCAGTAGTCCAATGTTCGAAGGTTGCAGCTCTTCTTCTTCACCATCAGCACCTACGGATTGCTTGTTGATTGCTGGCACTCACCACCCCTTCCTTCTTAGCAAGTAAGAAGCGCATCTCCAGCAATGTGCCTCATTCTCTTTGGCCTAGCTATACTCCTCCCAACAACCCCTTCCTTCCCCCTCTTCTCTTTTGCTTTTTCTTCTGCTCAAGCTCCCCCCCAATGCTTCAAGCTTTTCATTGCTTTCCTTTCTTCTTCTTTTTCTTCTCTTTGTTTTCTCGTTTTTTGGTTTTTTTTTTCCTTTGTTTTGTAACTTGCCATTGAAGAAGGAACAAACAACTATTCTTTATTTTCTTTTCTTTTTTAAATTTGAAAAACAAAATTGGTGTTTCTTGTTGGAATTTTTTTTTTCCTTCTTCTTGTCACATAAGAACTTACTCCTCCATCACCTAAAGGTACTCCTCACAAACACTCAAATTCCTCTTCAATATAAAATTTTTGTGCCTTGTATTTCTTTTGTTTTTTTCATGTTTTCCAATGTGTGCAAGTTAGTGTAGCGTATAAAAAAAATATAAATAAGAAGAACCTTTTAATTAACACTTACCTATTTCTTTACATCAAAAGTCAACAATAACTATGTGGTGGCAGTTCTTTTGTTGATTTCCTAAGGCTCTTTCACACAATCAACATATAGTGATATATAATTTTTTTTCTTTCTTGAAATTTTGGTATTCACACTCTCTTTCCATACACACACTATCACGTATTTTGATTTCATCTTAAATTTTAACTCTTGGATCAATCGCTTCACAAGAGTCATGAACCTTGCACCACTCTCCTGATATGATCACATAATTTATATCAACTTTAAGCTAAACTTTTGAGTTTCCTAATGGTGGGAGTTTTTTTGCATCTCACCACCATTTTTGTGTTGTGCTCACTTGAATAATTTTATACATGTTCACAAATTTAATTTTCTAACTTCTCACCCATTTTATTTTTCAATCCCAATTTGTGGGCCTTAATCATTCTATGCCATATTGCACATATTTAACATGCCTCTTTCCACACAATACCCCCATTGGTCATGAATGATATTAACCATGAAATCAAATAAGAAATAACCTTTCATTTTTTGTAGGAAAACATTGATAGTGATCACAATATAATTAACAATACCTTCATTGGTGAAGCTTGAAGGTCATTGTTAGTGTCGCAACCCCATTTTTGGAAGAGTGTGAAGGTGACACTCACATTCCCAAAATGGGAACTTGTGAGTCCTCCGGGATTCCTGAAATTTTAGAGTTCGATTTCAGGGGTCAAAACACTTTGCCTTGAAGCGTTCTTTATATCATTGGAAATTTATCGAAGTGTAGATGTTGAAAATGGCTTCACATGAGCCATTTGGACATCTGCAGCACAAGTTATGGCAAAAAGAAGGGCCGAGAATCAAACTGGCAATTTGATTCCTGACCACTAAAAGTCGGGAATCGACCCGACCTTGGTGTGTGCGGGTGGAGTGTGACACACCATTGGAAAGCTTTCAAGGAGAGCTACAAGTTTGCTTTAGACCTCATCCCAATCGGAGGTCTGAGCAAAGAGTTATGAACTCACAAAGTCTCGGAAGTTCAAACCGGGACAGTTTCGGAACTCCTCCTTGGACTTGGGAGTCCTGGGACAAAAAGCCATTTGGATGTAGGTGCCGCGGAGAGACGCAAAGAATACTATATGGGGGAAGGTGGTGGCTTCCCTTGACTCCAGGCTGTGGTGAGTCTTGTGAGTCCAAGGTTGCCCGTGGCTTTTCCTAGCACCAAGGGTGCTCTATAATGTGAACTAACCAACTTGTTGGTTGGTTTGATGCAAGTTTGAGTGAATAACTAAAGCTTGTCCCTCTTCTTAGTCCCATCCCGGAACTTCAGCACGCCCTTCTACCCCTTTTAGTGCTAAGAGTTAGGAGCGTGCCCCGAGTTCCAAACAATTTCGTTGTTTGATTGACTTGGATCCAACTTGGGTCCAACAAGGAACTTGGGAGCGCGTCAGTTAGCATAATTGACAATGCAATACCTTTATCATGTTGATAAACCCTCAATGTTCTTATATGCAATACTCACACAATAATCTTAAGCATAAAATGTATTACAATACAAGTATATAATTGTATTTTGTATCCTCACCAAGGAGCCCCCTTGGTGTGAAAGGGTTTGAATATGTAAGTATTGTAAAAACTTATTCCTTTATCACCTTGGGTTTATTTCAACGACATTTGGTTCACCAAATGCAATACTTGCATTCATTCATTTAAAATATTTAATCCTTTCTTACTTTTCATCCAACATGCAAAAATTACAAGGATTTTCCTCATAGGTGCATCATGTCATCATGGTCCCATATGAAAGTATTTGTGAAAATTTGGTCCATCATCATTTAAACCCTCATCAAATCATGATTGGTCTATTGTATGCAACAATTTCATCAATGTTATTTCATATATTTTCATAAAAGGATAAAAGGAGGGGTTCATTATACAAGGCTAGGGGGGCTGACTATATAATGCATACACAATACCTTCATTTGTTATCAAGGACATTGTAGCCTTGGTGGGTGGGTAGGTAAAGGGGACTCATGCAAATACCGACCTCATGTGTATTACAATGCCCTTATTGGTCCCTATTGGTATTGCAACCTTGGTGGTTTGCAAATAGGTAGGTAGGTCAATATGCAAGTAAGAATAGGTCAATAGTTTTTTAAATAGGCTAAGGTGGTGGGTATGTTAGTTCATAAATAGGGGCCACGTGGTAAGTAGGTGGATATGGTTGGATGAAAATATATATATAGGGAAAGGTAAGATTAAGTTGAAAAAAATTTAAAAATCAAACTATCCTAACTTGTGTAGTTAGGACAAGGATAAGAACTAATGAAAAATCAATGGCCATTCAATCACATACATTCCCAACTAGTGTAGTTGTGGGGGTTCATTCACTTTAGCCTATTGTGAAGTTAAATTATTATTTTTCCAACCCTACCCATAAACTAAAATTAAAACCAAAATAAGTGGGAGAATACTAGGTAATAGAAACCCACCTTGACCATCAAATGATCTAGCCAATCAACATGTGTTAGGCTTTTTTGTGCCTTTTACCAACCTCTACGTCATGTGCAAAAATGTTGAACCAAATCCATTTTGCGTAATTAAATTGGGGTTTGTTTTTCATCCAATTTTCTTTTGCAAGGCCATGTACTAATCATTAATAAAGATTAGCTCCACATGTACCCCTTATTCAAGCCTTTAATTATATTTGTTACATTTAATACAATGTGTTAATTCTTTCCCATTCTCACCCATAAATATGAAAAATGAAATAATATAAAATGAAAGATTATTGAATTGTAATCACTTGAACTAATCATTATAGGTGGTCAATCATGAGTAGTCAATTTGAGAAGGATCCTATGCATATTTATTGACATAACTAACCTTTTCTATACGAGTGTTATCCAATTATCAACTTTTAGACCTATCTTGTGAATACCAATACATGATATTCTTTTTTTTCTTCATTATAAGCAAGGATGGTACCCAAATAATATATATATTACAACAATTGGTTTACACATTCAATTATTTTCCTTCTTTTGCTAGTTAATATGAATAGGTTGGTTTTCAATTTGAAACACTACAAATATGCACAAAGGTTATGCATACCAAATTTCCAATTTTTGTTGCTTACAAAACATTTTACAAGAGAGTACAACCTAACCTCTTAAAACAAAAACAACATGAACTTGAAGTCAAGAGTTGAAGCTTGAAAACAAAACACAAACAAGATCAAACAAGGAGTTCAAAAAGTGTCACAACAAAAATCAATGATAAAAGCCAAAGAGCTTGGAAAAGTGTTGATACCCATTATGTTGCAATGAAAAAGGAGAGAGTAGCATGAGGGTTCTAGGTTCTTCCTAAACCCTAAAGCATATGCATGTCTTAGTTTTTGAGAACCCTAATGACTACATATGTATTTTGAATTGACCCCCTTTGGATGAACATGGTTACACAAAAGGATAGAACTTAGGCTTACATCCAACAAATGTGTATCATGATAGATATGAAAAAAAATTCAAAACTCAAAAATGAATTTATCCATATCCAACAATAATGCATAGTGATACCTAATTTAAAAAAATATTTGGACAACATTGTTCTCCACCATAAAATGGTTATATTTCATCCAAAATATATTGTATAGACCAATTTATTGCTAGTGGTGCATGGCTATTATAACTCATGAATATTATCACAATGTATTTTTTTGGGAGGGCATGACCTTCACCGAAAGTGAATGCATTTTCTCACATCGCACTTGCAACCTTAAAAACATATATACCCACACCCAATATGTGAGCCCCTATGATATTTGCCACATTCAAAATATGTGTAAGTTAATTTTTCATCCTCATTTCAACTTGAAATCTTGGACAATGTAAAATATTAGCTACTAGCAAATCAAAGCTAAGGTCACTGAAGCTTAAATGGATGTTTAAAGGTTTTTCAATTAAAATGACAAAATTTAGATGTGGAAAAAAAATTCATCCCTTAACAAATAGGAAGGTAGTTGAGTGTAGTCAGACTAACACAAACCACAACAAGTGTAACCAATGCTTAATTTTTCACATTTAGAAGTGATAATTTAATTTGGTGTTGAAAATATAAGATTGTTTTATATAATAAGGTTCATAATATATCATTGGAACATGTGAATTAAGTCCTTTTAGTGTTAAAAAGACTTCAAAACTTTTAACAATTACATATATTTTGAAATATTTTACATAAAAACTTGACATGATAATATTTTAAAAATTATAAACAAATTTGAAGATTTTTTTGAAGATTTGTTTTTTTAATTTTTAAAAATATTCCACCAAAAGTAGTCCCAAAAGCAAGCGAATGTGCCTCGTGTTATTCCATTTGCACCCAATCAAAGGATATTGGAATCATCATTTTTTGTCCATCCATGAATTACTTACACATTTTCAAAGTTTAAACACCTAGACACTTATTATGTGAAAGTAGGGGGTGCACATTTGTTGCCATCAATTATCAACTTATTGTTCATTATGATTTGTAATGAATTTTACAAATGTGCCACTCTCACATAATGAATTGGGAAAAATACATAGTTAAAACCATGGTGGGTGATCTAGAATTGTGTTAACTACTTTCATAATGTAGGGTGGAATTATGTTAAAGCAAATGATGTGATGATAAAAAAATGCATGGCAATGCTTGCAAATTGAACAAAGTGAATCATATGATGTATCACTTCATGACCCCAAAATGCACACTGCCCTTCTTTAAACAATGTGTGATACATCACATCGCTACCCAAAATGTTTAACCTAGTTTCCTTAAACAAATCGTTAATCAACCTTAAATTATCTAAATCAAGTAACAAATGAATTTTATTGATCCCTCCTTAATTTTCAATTTGCTAATGCACGAACATTGGCATCTTACATATGCAAACAACGATCTAGGGTCAATTTGATGTTGATCATTCCATGGGACAAAAATTTGTGATTCTTTCACAGACCTAGTTAAGTTCAACTAAGGTAATATGTAACATATATTGGCTTTCACATTGAGCTTTAGGCTTGGGGATTGTGAGTTTCATGTTATATTTGTAACAAATGTGTGTGAACCCACAAAATGAAACATGGTACGTTGTTGCAGCTAGAGGTAGATTAGCTTGGATGGCCAAATGTAAAGCATTACCCACCTCTCCACACCATTTTAAATTCCATAATCCATCAAAAAAGGAGAATTTTTTTTCCCAACTAAATTTGTTTCACCACCTTTGAATCCTTCATTTCAATTGTTTATATGCACTTAGACGCCAATAGCTATTCTTTTCAAACATCCCACTTTTGGGTTGTTGCTTCGTTTCTTACAATTTTTTGTGGGAATGCAACCACATAATCTTCACTAATCATCATGATGTTTTTGATATAATTGACTAAAGGCTCTTTTGTTGACATTACGTGGTCAGACTTAATTAAAACTCTTGGTAGAGTCAAGAAGTAATGCAAGTTAGTAGTAGTAGTGATTGACATTATTGCATGTGATTCACACTCCTCCAACACCCTTTCCTACAAGATTGTTAGTCCAAGCTATGAGTTATTTGAATAAGTTTGAATGGTTTCGAGATTCACATTCCTAAACCCAATGTTAGTTGATTCGAGATTTGTGCTCTTAAACCCAACGTCCATTGACAAATTAAATGCATCATTCAGATTTCCTTTCCCACTATTCAATTGGAAATCATCATCTTCACACAATCCATCAATGTCCATGTAGTAATGGTAGACGATCCAAGTTTTCATTTAGGAGCTCTTCAATTTGCAAATCCACAAGTTGGATTTCAAGTTCAATGTCCATGAATTATTCAAATTGTTGTATCTTGCTTACCATTTCATTTAGATTCAAGGAGTATATTTGAATGGCTAAAAAGCCTTTGCATATGTTTGTTGATGTTAGTGCCTTCTTGAATATTAGAGACACCCACTATGCTAAATATTCCTTGCTAGTATTTCTATTTTTATTAACCAATGTCCAAACATCTATATAAGTTTTTAAAGTAATTTTGAAAGGTCTAAAACAAGAAACATTGAACTCCTATTATGCATGGTTCATGTTTATGGCAAGCTGATAAAATCCAACCCCGCACCCATTAATTTGTCAACAACGTTTAAAGTAACATGTGAGTTGTGACCAATGTTGGGCGGATATCCTAAAAATCTTGATATCCTGACTAGATATCACCCAAGATATCACTTGTAAAATCCTTTGGATATCAAAAATTATGATATTTGAAATGATATCCTTATCTTCAGATTTCATAATCTTGATATCCGGTCATACAAAATTCGAACAAGGTAAAAAAAATTGGAATTTTGATATCTAGGTATGATTTTATATCCCTACTTGGATATGGGGGGGGGGGCGGATCGAGATGGGCATCACCCTTCCACCTAAAAAAAACCCTAATAACAAAATAAAAAAGGGCCTAAGCTCCAGCTAGGGCCCCACATTATATTTTGGCTCCTCTTTGCACTTCCTATTGTTTATTTTTGCTATAGATGTTATTATCATCTTCATGCTTGTTATTGCTATTGTTGTCACACTTCATATTGTTTTCCTTGTCGCAATTCTTCTTGCTCTTTTCTTTGTGTTTGTTGTTTTTCTACCCTCATGTTTGTTGTTTTTCTTCATCATGCTTGTTGTTAATCCCCCTCTTCATGTTTGTTGCTTCTCATTTTTGTGCTTGTTGTTTTTCCCTTTTTTGTGCTTATTGTTGCTTGTCATCTTCTTGCTACCTTTTTTCCACTTGTTGTTGTTGCTGCTTTTCATTTCTGTACTACTTGTTGTTGGTCCTCTCTTCACGCTTGTTATTCCTCTTTTCATGTTTGCTTCTACTCCCCTCTTCATGTTTGCTACTACTTTTCATTTTGATTTTTTTATTCGAAATTCTAGGATATTTGATGGATATCAATGTTGGTGGATATTCACCCATATTGAAATCTGACATTTGATTAAATTATTTTTTGATATCTTTATAGGATATTACAATTATAAATAAATAAATAATAATAATAACTGAAACCAATGGATAACAAATTGGTGGATAATCGAAATTTGAAAAAATATTTTATCCACCCAACACTAGTTGTGACCATCTAAAATGAGAAAATGACAATTGGTTGGGCATAAATTACTTCGAAAATTTTGAATAGAAACATGAAATGTGAAATCCACTTATCAAACAAGATGGTTGTCATTTGGGTTTTAGGTTGCACCACTATCATAGTGCCAAATTAACATTTGGCAATGGAATTATGTCTTAAGCACAAATACCTTTGGAGATGTAAAACTTTGGGAACATTGCACTTGTTGCATTGATGCATGATAGTCATTCACATTCATCTAATGTGATTGAATGCACTATTCTTGAGCATATTTGTGCTTGAACAAATGCATCTCCATTTCAACCAGCTTGTGTGACAAATTCATCACAATTCCAAATCTATGATGGTGGATAGTTATATGTATTGTAAACTTAAGATAATTTCAATAGCTCAAGTGTTTACATTTTTTGGGCAAAAGCTTTTCATATATCTTATATCCAAACCTTGAACAATTTTCAACAATAGGTCAGGATTCTACCTCTTGAACCACCTTAAGCATCCCCACACCTACGTATGCCATTCTTGAAAGGTGTCGACCTTTGTTGGGTTATCTTTTGCAACCTTTAATTGCAGTTGTGTGAGCATGATTAGATGGTTAATCAATTGCAATTTTTTCATGTATTTCAATAATGCAACTTCTTTTTTTTGTAAAACCTTTGTTTTCCCTCTTTTTTGTGAATGTGTAATCCCATACAAGTAGTTACAAATTGATGTGACATGCACACCTCACCTTTGAGTGTTGATCTACAAATTGTTGCCAACCTCAACACTTTCCATTGTCAATTTCCTAGAGGCATTGTCCCAATTCCCGCACTTTTTCATGGTCTTCCTTTGTTGTACACTCAATCATGTCGAAGGGTCATCATTGCCTTTGGCAACCCCTTGTGTGCAATCTGAGGTCATGTACATTGATTGTTGAAAAGTATCTATTACATTCCCTTGCCTAGGCATAGAATTTGATCCCAAATGCGTCAATCTTGGTGGTGTGTTCTCATCATGAGTGGGTTTCAATGATGCATTTTCATCACCACTAATACAATAGCTTTGCATTGTGGTAGGGGCCTCTAAAACATGGTTGAATTCTAAATTCAACTTGCGATTTAGCTTGGGTGAAGTGCCTAAAATGGGTGCTAGTGGCACTTCACTTGAGCTAGGTGCTAGTGGCAATTGATAAAAGTAGTTCACAAGAGTGTCTTCCCCCTCCTTTTGTAATTCCCTTCATTGAAATCAAAATTGTCACTTAATCCATCCTCCTACTCTTGAGTCGTGTTCCCATCCTCATTTTTGTTTTGCATTGAGTCAGGCAACAAGTTCCACATATGGTTTTCCCACATTATTTTACTCATTGTCAAAATCTCACGCAAAGTTGGGTAGCAAAAAAAAATGCAACTAAATGGTCGTTGTTAAATTCTCAAAGTGAAAGCAAATTGTGATAAAGTTGCTCACACAACTATGCATAAAATGTTTGCACAACAATGGTTGATTGGTGAGTAGCAACACATTTAAGGACACTAATTATGTTTAAGTTAATTGCATGGCAAATGAACAATTAATTCAACGCATGCATTAAGCAACCATCAATTTGCCCTTTGGTTGTGCATAAATCATTGAAGGCTAGATGTGAAAATATGTTGATCCATCTCTAAATAGATGTGATAAAATCTCTAATTAAACACATAATATAATTAAATGTGGGGCTTCCTTGGAGAAAGCTCTCATATGGAATTTGGACAGCAAGGGACCTTGAAGATGTGGTTTTCTGTAGCAGCATTTGCACTAGTACACTTCTCTTTTCCTCCTTTTCATTGAAAGCACCCCCAAAATCAAAAACACCAACTATATATATATTATATTGGTATTAGTCCTTAAAGATTGATATTGCCCTAGATGATAATTGGATCATCCAAGTAGGTTATCAGAATTTTGAAAATTCAGCACCATGCAATTTATCAATTTAACCACTTATTAAAATTAAAAAAATCAATAACCTGTTGATAGATTATTAATAATCTGCATGATAATTGACTTGGAAATTGGGTCAAAACTCAATAAGCCAACCAAGACTGGTTTGAACTCTAGACCGATGTTCTGTGAGTACCTAGTTTGGCAAGATAGAACCATTCGTTAATAAAAAATCAACTAGAATTGGGTCTCATTTTGGTTTCACTAGAACCTTTTATGATCCATAATCGAGACCAGGTTCTTGATTTTATTTATGTGTGTAATCAAAATTGAAACCAAGATTTTTGAAAAAAAACAATAGTAAAATAAGGAGCTAATTGGAGCTTAACCAACAATTATTCATTGCTTCTAGTTTGATTTATTTGGAACTAGATTATAATTGGGTTTAATTTTAAAAAATTGAGCCAACTTTGTTTTTAAAGATCTGAACCCATAATCAACAGTGAATTAATGAATTTGTCATATTTTTACAATTTTTAATTAATATTATATATTGTTAATAATTTCATAAAAATATAAAATCTCTATATGGTCAACATACAATTCATAGACGTTGCATTGTCTTTGCCATCTAGTTAGCACATAGCTTTGTAATGACAAATGTAAAAAATTAGATATACCATAATTATAACAAATTTTTTTCAAATGAAACAAATAAAATTTCATTCTTGAACATTTTTCAAAGGTCTACTCATATATAATAATAAAAACATACAAAATTCCAAACCATTTATAATAAAAAAAAAATTTTGAATTTCATTTGTTTAACAACAACTCACCCCAAAAAAGTATTCATGAGAAAATATGATTCGACAAGTTACAACATTTGTTTATGCAAAACAGCTTATGGCAAACATTAAATTAAATGTAAAAAAAAATTTATTTTAATTAACAATAAATTTGGCATTAATGTTTCACAGTACATTATAAAGTAATTAGTATATTATGTCAACAAGAAATA
>Ga0209208_10007552_pt1 | contig 14693 bp, 14 predicted proteins | sample S1TSphfallax_3_FD_187694 | JGI IMG/M metagenome (GOLD analysis project Ga0209208, IMG submission 187694) | Host-associated microbial communities from peat moss isolated from Minnesota, USA - S1T2_Fd - Sphagnum fallax MG (SPAdes) (version 2) | ecosystem: Host-associated > Plants > Peat moss >...
ATTGACGAGAAAGACGAGGCCAAGCAGCGCGAAGTCCAGGGTGAAGGTGAGCCATTGGCTATCGGCCATCCAGGCGGCGCTGGGGCCGAGGGCGTAGCTGAGGCTGGTGACGGCGAGGATGCCCAGTCCGGAGACGGTCATTACAGCGTAGAGGGCGTAGTTCCACGCGCTCAGGAAGCCGGCCATGGGTCCGAGCGCGAATTTGGCCCACTGGTAGACGCCGCCTTCGATCGGCCAGAGCCGGATGCAATAGGTGACCACGACGGCCTGGGGCAGGAAGAAGAGCAGAATTCCGGCGATCCAGATGACTGGATGGCCGGAGCCTTGCTTGGCCGCGTAGCCGGCCCAGCTTACGCCCACCAGCAGCAGAATCTGCATGGGCACCAGATCGCGCAGGCGCAGTTCCTTCTTCAGCCCATGCTCTTGCACTCCCACGGATGTGGTTGCTGCGCTCACCGGCCTCCCTGATTCGGATGGGAATTTTCGTGCCTGATTGATTGCATTGAATCACATTGGCCCTCGCGCGCGATCCCCGTGGATGCGCTACGCTATTCAAGGCAATTCACATTTCTTGAGGCAGATACCACTTATGGACAAACCGATCGACCATATCGAGACGCTGATTGAAGGGCATCGCCGCTTTCACCGGGACGTTTTCCCGCAGAAGAAGGCGCAATATCGTCTGCTCGCGGAGATGCAGGCGCCGGAGTGGCTGTTTATCACCTGCTCGGACTCGCGGATTGTGCCGGATCTGATTTTGCAGACCGGCCCCGGCGACCTGTTTATCACGCGCAACGCGGGCAACGTCGTTCCTGCGACTTCCGGCGATGTGGATGGTGTGACGGCGACCATTGAATATGCGGTGGAAGTGCTGCATGTGAAGCACGCGATCGTCTGCGGCCACTCCGACTGCGGAGCGCTGAAGGCGGCGGTGCATCGCAAGGGATTGGAAAATCTGCCCAAGGCGAGCCGCTGGCTGCAGCATGTGGAGGGCGCGTTTACCTACAAGCAGCCGCTCGACCCGGTCGATGGCGACCATGCCGAACTGGCCTCGATCATTCGCGGCAATGTGGTGGCGCAACTGGCCAACCTGCGTGCGCAGCCCTCGGTTGCGAAGGCGCTGGTTCACGGCAAGATTGAGGTGCATGGGTGGTATTACGACATTCTCAGCGGGCGGATTGAGCAGTACGACGAGGGGGAGCGGCGGTTTTTGCCGTTGCTGGGATGAGGGTGCTGGACGTATGGCACCAGGCGGGCCGGTTGAGTGGCGGCGGGGCGAACTCGTCTTAAATCAGGAACGGGTTGAGGATTTGAAGCCCGTCGATTTTGCGTCCGTGCTGCATGTCTTCGCTGAAGAGAATCTTGCATTCCGCTTGTTTTGCCGAGCGCACCAGCATCGAATCCCAAAATGAGAGCTTGTGCAGGCGGAAGATGTCGGTTTCCAGAAGGACGTCCTCGGGAAGCGTGATGTGCGCGACGAATTTGCTCAGCAGTTCGACTTTGACGCGCGCCACTGAGGGGTCCATCTTTTGCTTTTTCGTCACGACGTTGAAGTACTCTTGCAGGACTTGAACGGAAACGACGGCGGCACCGGCGCTGAAGTACCTTTCGATGAATTCGCGGGCGATTTCCCGCTTTCGCGGCTCGCCCGCGTCGTCAGAGTAGATGAGAATGTTGGAATCGAAGAAAGCCCGCGCGATCCTAACCGCGCTCATGGACTTCGTCCCGGTCGAAACGCCACCCTTGGGAGTTTCCATTTCCAGGCAGGGTGAGGAACTCTCCAATCACGCTGGCAGGATCATCCTCGCCCGTGTATTTACGGATCTGGTCTCGGACAACTTGGTTCAGGCTTGTGCCGGTTGCCTCCGCCTTGCGGCGGGCTTTCTCGACTAAGCGGTCTTCGATGGCAAGCGTAACGTTCATGACCACAGGTTATGTGCGCATGGGTTATGTGTCAAATTTTCGGACCGTGGCGACCTGCTAACGGTTCAATGACGCCGGTATCTGCATTCGGCTCTCGCGGGGCATCACTCCGTTCGGTAGATTTCTTCCCGTCCCGTCCTTCGGATGGTGACGCTTCCGACGCCGGGACGATTTTCGGGGTTTTCCGTTGGCGGAGCATCCGGTGCGATTTTCGGAAGCCTCTCGATATTTCAGAGTATCGGATTCGTAGAGCGCCGCCTCAGTCAGCCGCTCGGAAAAGCTCGGCAGGACTGATTTGGGAAACCGTTGGTTCATCCTGGCATGACCCGATTGGGTCGGGCTTTCAGCCCTTGGACTTGGTTATGCGATCTTTCCGGGGCGTTGCCCCAGGAAGGGATGGAGCGGACCGTTGGTCCTGGGGAAGCGGATCCTTCACTTCGTTCAGGATGACAAGCGCCGGACTCAGGATGACAAGCGCCGGACTCAGGATGACAAGCGCCGGATTCAGGATGACAAGTGTTGGACTCAGGATGACAATCGCCAAGTTCAGGATGACAAGTGCCAAGTTCAGGATGTCTAGTGCCCGTTTTGGGATGACAAGTTTTTAGTTCGGGATCACGGGCAGGATCAGTTTTGAGTCGCGCTTGTCGTCGGCGTAGATGGTTACGGTCGCCGGTTTGTAATCTTCGGGGTTGGCTTTCATGATGTTGGGGACGAAGGTTTGGGGGTTGCGGTCGTAGAGGGGGAACCAGGTGCTTTGGATTTCTACCAGCAGGGTGTGGCCTTTTTTGAAGACGTGGTCTACGCCGTGCAGGCTCCATTGGAACTCTTCGATCTTGCCGGGGGTCAGCGCGGTGGGCTTGTCGAAGCCGCTGAGGTAGCGGCCGCGGAAGATTTCCATGTTGGTCATTAACTGGAAGCCGCGCATGGTTGGGTCGGGATCGTCGTCGGGGTATTGGTCGATGAGTTTGGCTACAAAGTCGCCGTCCGAGCCTGTTGTCGAGGCGAACAGGTCGGCCATCACTTCGCCGGTTACGGTGAGGTCATGGTCCAGAACGGGGAGTTTGTAGAGGGCGACGTCTTGGCGACCTGTTACGATGCGCTGGTCTTCGACCATCCAGTTGTACCACTCGGACCCCTTTCCGTAGGTGGGCTGGATGGGGCGATGGCGGTAGGGGACGGGGTTGGCGGGGTCGGAGACGTAGCTGAGTTTGCCGGGAGCGCAGGTGGAACCGGCGGCAATTACGCCCGATCCGCAGAGGGAGAATGCGGTGCTCTTGGCTGCGGCTGGCGGGAAGTGGGCGTAGCGCTTCCAGGTATTGGAACCGGTCTGGAAGCTGGCAGTGTCTTCGAGGTCGAAACCGGGCTGGTCTTTCAGATACTTGGCGAAGAACTTGGCTTCGATCTGGGCGCGGTATTCGTTGCCGATGGGTTCGCCGTACTGGAGCGCGCCCAGATGCCGCGACGAGGACGACCAGTAGCCGTGGCGCCAGGGGCCGAGGACGAGGAAGTTCTCATGTTGCGCGTCGTGGGGTTCCAGCTTGGCGTACTCTTCCTGCGGTCCCCACATATCTTCCTGGTCGTAATAGCCGCCTACGGTGAGCGTGGGAACGGCGACTTTGGCGAGGTGGTGCTCGACGCCGCGATTGTACCAGAAACTGTCGTAGGCGGGGTGCTGGAGGAAGGCCTGCCAGGTGGGCAGCACGGTCTGGACGCCGGAGTCGAGCACGTCTTCGGCGAACGAGCCGCGCTTGAGGAAGTAGTCGTAGCCGTCGGTGGGCTTGCCGTCGGTGCTCTTGCCGTAGTCGACTTCGGAGTTGTCTTTGGTCTGCTCCATCATGAGCGAGTAGTCATAGCCGTAGGTTTGGCGGAAGGCGCCGTTGTGGAAGAAGTCGTCGCCTATCCAGGTGTCGATCATGGGGGCTTGGGGGCTGATGGCCTTGACGGCCGGATGCGGGTCGATGCCGGCCATCATGGCGAGGAAGCCGGGGTAGCTGGTGCCGAGGACGCCGACGCGGCCGTTGTTGTTGGCGACGTTCTTGAGCAGCCAGGCTACGGTGTCGTAGGTGTCGGTGCTCTCGTCCACATTCTTGGGGTCGGAATGGTCGGCGAGGGGACGCATCATGACGAACTGGCCCTCGGATTTGAAGCGTCCTCGGATGTCGGCGCCGACGTAGATGTAGCCGGCGCGGGCAAGCTCCGGGCGTCCGCCGAAGAAGCTGGCTTCCGAGGTGCCGTCGACGCCGTAGGGGGTGCGCTGCATCAGGATGGGCAGCGGGCCGGGAATGTCGATGGGGGTGAGGATGACGACGTGAAGCTTGACACCGTCGCGCACGGGGATCATGGCTTCGCGGCGCTCGTAGTGGTGGAAGATGTGGTGGACGGGGTCGCCGGTGCGCTGGAGCAGCGTGTCGGGCTGGCCGGGGGCAACGACGCTGAGCGCGGTTGCGGGGCCGGAACCGGTGAAGCGGTAGGTGGTTTTTCGCTCGGGAAGCAGGAATTCGGTTGGCGAAACGGAGACCAATTCCGTAGGAATCTGGCGGTCGCTTTCGAAGACCAGCTTGCCGTCTCTGGCGTAGAAGCTGATCGGAGTGTCGGGGCTTTCGGGATCGGTGTATTCGCCCTGGACGGTGCCGAGTTGCTCCGCCGTTAGCGGCACGGAGGCTATGGGGGCCTTTGCGGGGTCTTGAGCGAGGGCCCTGGGGCAGACGAAAAGGGAGCAGGCTGCGAGGGCGCAAACCCAGGCTAGAACGGGCGGCAAGTGCTTGGAAGACAAGAGTGGAGACCTCCGAAGGGTGAGACCGGACTGGAGGCCAGATTAGCATGGGGACGCGCAATTCCCTTGCGGTTCCCATGAGATCGCTAGTGGGCGTGGCCGGCGTGGCTGTGGTGGTGATCGTGTCCGGCGCTGGCAGCCATTTCGCTAACCGGCACCACGCAGCCATCGAGTTCCTGGCAGCAGCCGACGTGCTCGAACTGGATGGTGGTGTGGTGGATGTGAAAGTTCTCTTTGGCCAGGGTGTTGATTTTGAGCAGGATGCAGTTGCTTTCCGAGGGCGGAATGTCGTCGATCTGGACGTGGCAGGCGAGGGCGTGGGATTGCGAGCCGAGGCTCCAGACGTGGAGGTCGTGAACGTTGATGACGCCCTCGATGGATTCCATGCCGGCGCGGATTTTGCCGAGGGCCATGCCGCGCGGGGTGCCTTCGAGGAGGATGTTGAGGGTTTCGCGGACGATGTCGATCGAACTCCAGAGGATGAGGGCGGCGATGACGATCGAGAGCGCGGGGTCGATCCAGTTCTGGCCGGTGAGCAGGATGCCGAAGCCGCCGGCGATGACGGCGGCGGTGGATAGGGTGTCGCCGGCCATGTGGATGAAGGCGGAGCGCAGGTTGACGTCGCGGGCTACGCCCCAGAGGAGGGCGGCGATGACGCCGTTCATAAGGACGCCGGCGGCGGCGACGATCATCATGAGGCGCGGCTGAACCTGAACGGGAGCGCTGAGGCGATGGACGGCTTCGATGCCGATCCAGAGGGAGATGAGAATGAGCGTGGCGGCGTTAAGGAAGGCGGCCAGGACGCCGGCGCGCTGGTATCCGAAGGTTTTCTTGTGGGTGGGCGGGCGATTCTGGAAGTAAACGGCGACGAAGGAAAGCGCGAGGGCGAGGAAGTCCGACATGTTGTGGCCGGCTTCGGAGAGCAGCGCGAGGGAGTGGGCGCGGAGGCCGGCGACAAGCGTCAGAGCGACGTAGAGCAGCGTGGCGAGCATGGAAAACCACAGGACGCGACGCGTTTTCCCTTGTCCGGTCGGTGCGGCGTGAACATGCATGGCTTCAGTCTATGCGTGTGTTGTGGAAAGGGCAAAAGAGATTGCGATGTCCGTTTCACTGTTTGGAAACGGCACTGAGGTGCGAGGCCGCATCTTGCCGCGGCTGATGCGGGTGAACGGGCCATGGGGACGAGATGGCGTCGCGCAGCCCGCTCCAGCGCTCGGCAACGAGGATGCTGTTCTCGGGGCTGCCGGGCTGGTAGCGGATGGAGCAGGGCATGCCGATTTTGACCTCGCCGGGATCGAGGATGGCGGTGAGGGTGGTGATGTCCTGGGAGCACTGGTAGCTGACGCCGGAGATTTCGTACTGGTAGAGCAGCATGTTGCGCACTTCGCCGGACTCGTTTTCAATCTGGAAGCCGTCGAGGAGCATGCCGTCGACGATGCGGCCGTAGTTGACGAGGGTCTGGCGGCGTTCCTGCTCGATTTCGTCGGCGGAGGGGCGCGTGCGGGTGAGCAGCCAGAGGGCCGCCCCCGCGGCCGCGGCTACGCCTGTAGCCAGTGAGGCAAGTTGCCACTCGCGAAGGGACATCTGGATCATGAGACGAGCCGGGGGAAGGCGGGACGTGCCGCCTTCCAAGAGGATACCGCAGCGGGAGGGCGAATGGGAGTTCCGAGGTAGAGACCTCGGCTGGCCGCCTGGCGCGGGTCGCGGGGATGGAAATTGCGAATTTCCGGGGCGCGGTTGCCCAAATCGCGGGCGATTCGTCGAAGTCTTGAGTGGACTTCGGTTGGAGAGGGAAATGAGCATGGAGAAGAGGATCACGCGGTGGGTCTGGGCGGCGCTTGCGCTGGCTTGCGCACTGCTGGTGGGGAAAGCGGGCGCGCAGGCTCCCGTTTCGGGTGCGGTTACGGTGAGTTTCAACGCGGCGGTCTTGCAGACGGCGGAGGCGCAGAAGCAGCTTGCGGCGCTCCAAACCAAGTATGTGCCGCGGCAGGCGAAGCTGAAGGAGTTGAACGACCAGATCGGCTCACTGCAAAAGCAACTGGAGGCGACCGGGGCGAGTCTGAGCGAAGCGGAGCGGGCCAACCGCGAGCAGGCGGTAGCGACGAAGCAAAAGCAGTTGCAGCGCGATATGGAAGACTACAAGGCCGATTCGCAGGCGGATTCGCAGGAGGTGTTTCAGTCGGTGGCGCAGAAGATGTATGGGTTCCTGCAGAAATATGCGCAGCAGCACGGGTATCCGATGGTGGTGGAGCGCGGGAGCGATGCGCAGCCGGTGGTGTGGTACGCGGCGGCGAATCTGGACATTACGACGGATCTGGTGAAGGCCTACGACGCGCAGGCGGGAATGGCGGCCACTCCGGCGGCTAAGCCCACAGTCCCGAGCGCGCCCAAGCCGCAGTCGGAGGCTCCCAAGCCGAATTGAAGGAGCGCTGCTGTAAGCTGATTTCTGTCTATGCCAAGACTTTTCATGTTCCGGCAACTGGCCGCTGCTGCGCGTAGCCTGCTCTTGGTCGCGTGGCTGGCTCAGGCGGTCGGTGCCTGGGCGGCCGCTCCGGTGCTCGGGTATAAGGTTGTAGCGAAGTATCCGCACTCGACCCAGAACTATACGGAGGGGTTTTTCTACCTCAATGGCTCGTTTTATGAGGGCACGGGCCTCGAAGGCCACTCGGCGGTGCTGGTGACCCAGCCGGAGACGGGCAAAGTCGTGCAGCGGCAGGAGATTGCGCCCAACTACTTCGGCGAAGGGATCGTGGATTGGGGCCCGAACCTGCTGGAGTGGACCTGGCAGTCGCATACGGGCTTCGTCTACGATCGGTTCAGTCTGCGCAAGCTGCGGGAGTTTACCTACACCGGCGAGGGGTGGGGGATGACGCGGAACGCGACGCAACTGATCACCAGCGACGGGACGGCGACGTTGCGGTTTCGCGATCCGGAGACGTTTCGCAAGGTGCGGCAGATTGTGGTGCATGACGGCGCGCGGGAGATTGGCCAGTTGAACGAGTTGGAGTGGGTGAAGGGCGAGATTTACGCGAACGTCTGGCATTCGGACCGGATTGCGCGCATTTCGCCCAAGGACGGGCATGTGATTGCCTGGATCGACTGCGCCGGACTGTTGCCCGAGGATGAGAAGGTCAACGCTGAATCCGTCTTGAATGGGATTGCTTACGATGCGGAGCATGACCGGTTGTTTGTTACGGGGAAGCAGTGGCCGGCGGTGTTTGAGATTAGAGTATTGCCCGAGGCTAAGCGTAATGGCCATTGACGTTCGACGGCCGTCCCGAGGCCGGAAGGTCTCGGCTCTCTCCGCCAGGTTCATTCCTCCATTGCGCTATACTCGAGATTGCGCGTCTTTTGCTCTTGCTCGTTGAGTGGGTGAAGCAAGTTCGCGAAAAGGATTGTTTCTTGGCCCTCAATACCCCAGAGATCGAAAATCCCCTGACAATTGGACAATCGGGTAAGAATGCTGGCAGAGCGGCTTCGAAATCACCGGCCAAGTCTGCGCGGCCGGAGATTGGACTAGCTCGCATTCGCTCAACCACCGTGATTTGCGTGCGCCGCGAGGGGCATGTGGTGATGGCCGCCGACGGGCAGGTGACGCTGGGCGACCATGTGCTGAAGCACTCGGCGAAGAAGATTCGGCGGCTCTATCAGGACAAGATTCTGGCGGGGTTTGCCGGGTCTACGGCGGATGCTTTTTCGCTTTTCAAGCGGTTTGAGACCAAGCTGGAGCAGTATGGCGGGAATTTGAGCCGCGCCGCAGTGGAATTGGCCAGCGACTGGCGCACCGACAAGATGTTGCGCAATCTTGAGGCGCTGCTGATCGTTGCCGACGTGAATCAGACGTTTTTGATCTCTGGGTCGGGCGACGTGATCGATCCGGATGAGGCGATTGCGGCAATTGGGTCGGGCGGCAGCTATGCTACGGCTGCGGCGCGGGCGCTGCTGGAGAACACTTCGTTGAGCGCGCGCGAGGTCGCCACCAAGTCCATGAAGATTGCCGGCGAAATCTGCATCTATACCAATGACCGGATTATGATCGAAGAGCTCTATGCGGAGCCGAAGACTTCAGAATGAGCAGGGGCATTTCAGCTTACCTTCGCGATGCGATTGATTGCTATATCAGCGATCCCGGCTTGGCTTGGCTTCATCTGGAGATGACCCAAGAACAGATCCGGGCGGAAAAGGATGCTAAGGCCGCCGACGCCGAGCGGGACGCCCTCAAGTTGAGCTTCGAAAAAACGAAGGCAGCGTTCAGAGATCGGCTGCTGGAGTTTGACGAGCGGCCCGCAAAGGACAACGAACTTCCGGTGAGCGCCCGCCTAGAATTCGCTCACCCCGCGGAATCTTACCAATCCTTCCGGGAGCAACAGGCAAGAATTGATTTCGAGCATTTGCTGAGCGTCTTGACGTGGAAGCAAAATCAAGACAGGGCGCGGACCGATCCGGAAATTTCACGCGAACAGGTCCTAGAGGCTTGGGGCAGGGAAATGGTTTTGTCCGTGAGGGGCTGTTCTGATTGGGATCTGATAGAACGCGAATTCGAGTTGGCGATGATGGCTCAGCCGGACTTTGAGCTGTACCTGGTTCGGAAACACTTGGACTGGGCTGAACAAACCTCAGCCAAGGTTGAAGAGGACGGCCCAATCGCATTTCGCGACTCGATTCCTCCGCATCTGAAGCTGTACTTCTATGAGGCAAGTTGGTGCGATCTCCTGGGCCTTGAAGCAGCCTGTGTTTCTTTATGCGGCGGGATACTGCAAGAAGCCATACGAATCAAGCTCAACGCCAAGGGCTTCACTGGCCTGTTTGAGGCAATCGAGGAAGCGACACGTGGCGATTTACCCCTCTTGACGGGTAAGGCACAAAAGGCGGCTGATGAAATCAAAACGATGAGGAACACAGCCGTGCATGGCAAGCTCGGTTTCGGAAAGTTTGATCAATATCAAAGAAAATACGCTTTGTCCCTTACGCGCGAGCTGCTAGACACAATTTTTGCGAATGAAAGTTAAGAGAAGAATGGCCATTTATCTCCCAGGAACCGCAGAAGATCAGGATGTTTCGCTCGAAGAGTTGACGCCGCGCGAGATTGTCGCCGAGCTGGACAAGCATGTTGTCGGGCAGAAGGCCGCCAAGCGCGCCGTGGCCATTGCGCTGCGCAACCGCACGCGCCGGCAGAAGCTGCCGCCGGACCTCGCCGACGACATCATGCCCAAGAACATCATCATGATTGGGCCTACCGGCGTGGGCAAAACGGAGATTGCGCGGCGGCTGGCCAAGCTGACCGATTCGCCGTTTCTCAAGGTCGAAGCCTCGAAGTTTACCGAGGTGGGCTATGTGGGGCGCGATGTGGAGTCGATGATTCGCGATCTGGTGGAGATTGCCATCGACATGGTGCGCGAGGAGCGCCTCGAAGAAGTGGAAGACAAGGCGGAGATGAACGCCGAGGAGCGCCTGCTCGACCTGTTGCTGCCGCCGCCTCCGGAAGCGCAGCAGCCGACGCAGGAAGGGCAGTTGACGCTGCCGGGAACGGACAGCTACCAGCGGACGCGCGAAAAGATGCGGGCGCAGTTTCGCGAGGGCAAGCTGGACGACCGGACCGTCGAGCTGGACACGCGGGAGCGCAATCAGCCGCAGGTCGGGTTCATCAGCAGCCAGAATCTTGAGGACATGGATATGAGCCTCAAGGACATTTTGCCGAACATCTTTGGCGGGGCGACCAAGAAGCGCAAGATGAAGGTGGCCGAGGCCTTCGAGTATCTGATTTCCGAGGAAGAAGGCCGGCTGATCGATATGGATCAGGTAACGAAGGCCGCCGTGGATCGGGTGGAGACGAGCGGGATCATCTTCCTGGACGAGATCGACAAGATTGCCGGGCGCGAGGGCGGCCACGGACCGGATGTGTCGCGCGAGGGCGTGCAGCGGGATATTCTGCCGATCGTCGAAGGCACGACGGTGAATACGCGGTACGGCATGGTGCGGACGGACTTCATCCTCTTCATCGCCGCCGGGGCGTTTCATGTTTCGAAGCCTTCCGATCTGATTCCCGAGCTGCAGGGGCGGTTCCCCATCCGCGTGGAGCTGCAATCGCTCACTGTGGAAGACTTTTTGCGTATTCTCACCGAGCCGAAGGCCTCGTTGACCAAGCAATGCTCGGCGCTGCTCGAGACCGAAGGTGTGCGGCTGGAGTTTGCTCCGGAGGCGTTGAGGGAGATGGCGGCGTTTGCCTTCCGCGTCAACGAGACGACGGAAAATATCGGCGCGCGGCGGCTGCATACCATCATGGAGCGGGTGCTCGAGGAGATCAGCTTCCTGGCTCCGGATTTGGCGCGCGTGGCCAAGGATGCCGAGCAGGCGGATTCGATCGCCAAGGCTATCAAAGATGAATCAACCGCACCGCTGCCGTATCTCGAACGCGAGACCCAGATTGGTACGGAGAAGGTGTTTCTGATTACGCCGGAGTATGTGCGGCATATGGTGGCGACGATCGTGAAGGATCAGGATTTGAGCCGGTATATTCTCTAGGGTTCGCCCACATTCCAAACACCGGCACCAACAGTTGCGAGGACGCGGGTCTGATGCGCACGAAATTGACTCTTTACCTGCTTGTCCTTAATTTCCTCAATTTCTGCTGCGTTGCATTCGCGCAGGCTCCATCCTCCGTTTCGAATCCACCCAACACCGTAACAATGGTCGTCCTCGGTTCGGCGACGGCGGTGCCGCTGGCGGAGTCGCCCCGCTCGGTTACCGTGCTGCCGCTGCGTGAGGACGCGCTCACACTGGCGACGCCGCTCGACCCGCTGCGCGGCGACTCCTCCGTTTTTCTGGAGCAGCGTGGGGCGGACGGCGCGCAGACCGACATTACGATTCGCGGCGGCAGCTTCGAGCAGACGCTGGTGCTGCTCGATGGCTTTCGCATCGACGACAGCCAAACGTCGCATCACAATCTGGACCTGCCGGTGCCGATGGCGGCGATGGACTCGATCCAGGTGCTGCGCGGCGCGGGATCGACGCTGCACGGCGTGGACGCTCTGAGCGGGGTGGTCGACTTTGTGACGGCTGCTCCTCACGCCGATTTGCTGGAGCTGAATTCAGGCTTTGGGAGCTTTGGCGAGAATGAGCAGTCTCTGCTCGGAGAGATTGCCCGGCGCTGGTGGAGCGGGCGGTTGACGGGAAGCCACAATCTTTCCACGGGATTCATGGCGGATCGCGATTACCGGAATGAGACGGCTTCGAACGAGGATTGGTTCGGTTCGCGGCTGGGTTTGACAGACGTGCTGCTGGCGGGGAGCGACCGGTCGTTTGGGGCGAACCAGTTTTATGGCGATTATCCTTCGTGGGAGCGGACGAAGGGGTGGTTTGCCGGCGTTCGCCAGCAGATTGGCGAGCGAACGGAGGCCGCATTTGCGTACCGGCGGCATACGGATGAGTTTGTGCTGGTGCGGGACGATCCGGCGCTCTACGAAAACAATCATAGGGACGGATCGTGGCAGGCTTCGCTGCGCTATTCGGAGCCGGTGAGGAGTTCGTCGGCGCTGCTGGCGGGGTTGGAGGCGGATGGCGACGCGATCGACAGCAACAATCTGGGCCGCCATGCGCGCAACCGGGTTGCGGGGTATGCGGATCTGGACGTGAGGCCGGCCAAGAGCCGCTGGAATCTTTCCGCCGGGGTGCGCGAGGAAGGGTTTTCGGGAGGGTTCGAGACGGCGTTCGCACCGCATCTGGCAGGGAGTTTCCGCTTGGCAAATTCGGTCAAGTTGCGGGCCAGCGGCGGGTACGGTTTTCGCATTCCGACCTACACCGATCTTTATTATTCCGACCCGACCACGGTCGGAAATCCGAATCTGAAGCCGGAGTCGGCTTGGAGCGGGGATGGCGGCGCGGATTGGGCGCCGGGGACGCGGCTGACGGTTTCGGTGACCGGGTTCTACTCGCGGCAGCATGACACGATCGATTATGTGCGCGCTTCGCCAGCGGATCTGTGGCACGCGACGAATTTGAGCGGGCTGCATTTCGCCGGCGTGGAGTCTTCGGCGACCTGGATAGCGGGGAAATCGCAGACGATCCGGCTGGCGTGGACGAGCCTGTATGGGGCGCAGAGTGCGCTGCATGGCCTCGAGTCGGAGTACGTCTTCAACTATCCCGTGGAAAACGCGCATCTCGACTGGGATTCGGCGTTGGGCAAGGGATTTACCGTGCGCAACCGGCTGCAAGTGGCGGAGCGCTATGGGCAGACGGCGTATCCGGTGTGGGATGTGTCGATTGCGCGTGAGGCGGGGTCGGGCAGTTGGGGCAGGTTTCGGCCGTATCTTCGCCTCGGGAATCTAAGCAATACCGGCTATTGGGAGATTGAAGGCGTGGCTATGCCGGGCCGGTCCGTTTCTGGCGGCGTTTCGATCCGTTTGCCGGAGTGAGGCAGGTTCAATATCGGTCTGGATCGAACAGGACCGATCAGGATCGGTCTGGCGGCGCGCCGCGCGGCCTCAGCGGTAGTATCCGTTCTCGGCGTGGACAGAGATTTCCGATTTCTTCCATTCCGGATGCCGCTCAAAAGTCTGGGGCGTGAGCGTGACGCGGAGTTTGCAAAATTTGCCATCCGGCTCCGCATTGGCCGGTTTATAGCCCAGGGTGTAGCGGCCGCGCAGATCGTCGAGCAGTTGCGCGAGCTGGCCGGTGGCGCTTTTTCCTGCCGAATAGAGGACCGGGCCACCGGTGATGTCGGCGTAGTGGGCGATGTCGCCGACACGCGCGCCACCGGGCACCTGACCGCGGTCGCGCTGGGCGGCTGAGAGCAGCGCATCGGTCAGGCCGGAGCGCTCGATCATCGCCGCGGCCGCGACGCCGGAGTGCAGCAGCTTGGCGGTCGCTTCGGACTTCGAGTGCAGGCGAGCCGGCGCTTCTTTGCCGATGGTCCCCTGGGTGAAGGAATTCTCGTCGTTGGCGGTGCCGTCGGTGAGCCAGACCAGGACGCGGCGGCTCTCGGGAGCGGTCGATTGCAGCGCCTGATCGATGGACTCGAACATGTCTTCGTCGATGAAAGTGCCCTCGGTGGTCTGCATCTGCGCGGCGCGTTCGATGGCGGCTTCGGTCGAAATGCGCCGGGTGGTGAAGCCTTGCAGCACCTCGGTGTGCGAAGAAAAGACCATCACCGCGACCTCATCCTCCGGCTTTAGGTGGCCCAGAATCAGGGCCGCTCCCTGGGCCAGCTTCTGCAGGACCGGGTGTACGGTTTCGGTGAGGTCGAAGAGGAAGACGATGGACAAGGGAAGCTGATCCTGACTGAAGTAGGTGATGCTTTGCGGCGCGCCGTCTTCGGCGATCTGGAAGTCCGCTGCCTCAAGTCCTTGGATGAGCTTGCCTGTGCGCTGATTCTCAACCAAGGCATCCACGAGCAAGTATCCTGTCGATGTCCGGAAGATGGGGATAGGGTCTGAGACCGGCGCTGAGGGCGCCGCAGGCTGCTGACATGGCGCGGAAGCGGACGCAAAGCAACAGACGGCGATCGTAAAGAGCGGCAGCGCTTTGGTTTGGAGTGTCATCGGAGAGCTGGGCGACCGGATGCTTCGATGATTCATTATGCGCCGATTCGGCTGAACGAGGGGCTGCAGTATTGCGGCAACGGCCATTTTCCACTACATTTAGCCTCGTACCTCGCGAGTCCGCGCCGTGCTCTCAATCGGCGGACTCTACCTGCATTCTCCGGCTTCTGAGAGGGTGTGGATGGAGGCGCTTCGGAAGCACCCTTGGAGGGGTGCGCCTTGGGCGTCTCGGTACGTTTCGATTTGCCTGAAGCGCCTTTCCTGCGAATGCAACGCCGCGCATCCAACTGAATTGCGCCTAGCCGCGAAAGCAGGGAGAGAGACCATGAGCAAACCGGAGAATCACCACAAGATCAACTACATCGAGTTCACTTCGACGGACATTCCCAAGGCCAAAGAGTTCTATTCGACGGTATTTGGGTGGAGTTTCGAGGATTGGGGTCCGGACTACATCAGCT
>Ga0209208_10007553_pt1 | contig 14692 bp, 8 predicted proteins | sample S1TSphfallax_3_FD_187694 | JGI IMG/M metagenome (GOLD analysis project Ga0209208, IMG submission 187694) | Host-associated microbial communities from peat moss isolated from Minnesota, USA - S1T2_Fd - Sphagnum fallax MG (SPAdes) (version 2) | ecosystem: Host-associated > Plants > Peat moss >...
GCAATTTCAAGCCCTTGGTCTCTAATATCTTGGCAAGGGTCACAAATTTTAGCATTTTCTTTGAGAAAAAAAAAAGTACAAATATTGCAGCACACATTCAATGCTCACAACCAAGGACAATTTATTCAACACCAAAATACCCAAATTGGTTTGATGTGTTACATAATGAACACTGATGAGATAAGGGGTAGTCTACTCCCTATTTGTGTGATCAACCTAGTTCAAATGCCTTGGAACACAAAATCGCTATCACATCCAAGGCAAACTTACTTGGAGGTCATGGCTTCATCAATAAAACCCCCATACCCACCCATGGCATTCAAATTGATACCTTGATGTTCTCTAAGGTTGCTCCCATCTCAACATTTTCAAGGGTCAACAAAATTGGAACTCCTTTCCAATACTTCATCACGTATGCTTTTATGTTAATCCACTGTTGAACACCAACAATGGTCACTTCATTTGCACTAACAACAACATAGTTAGCTTTTGAAATAACAATCATAGCCTTTGGGAGGACAACATCATGCATGGCTTTTGTGATCTACCAACCATTACCGTTAGACCAATGCTTCAATGGTGTGCTCTTGACCTTCAACAACAAAAACAATTCCCATAAGGATTCATATTCCAGTGTGGGCCTTCCATGAATGAATATGTGTAGGATGTTAGCAATATATATGAATTTCTTTCGAGCACCAAAATGAATCCTTGATTGTACTAAGGTCATAATAGTCTTAGAATTCCGCCCAATGAACGCCTTTTCATTCTTGCAATGTGTAGCAACATTGCAATATTACTAGTCACCAATAGCCCCACCCAAACTAGGTACAATTGCCTTTTGATGTCCAATGTGCTTTTGCAACATAGCAAGTTTAAGAGCCAACAACTTTGGCTTTCCTAAAATCTTATTGCAAATAATGCATTGAACTTGAGAAACTAAACCATCATCCCCAATGACAAGTTCTACCCATGGAAAATGACAAGCCCATGTATCTTGAAACACACGAGTTTTTTCATAAGATCCCCTAGGTTTTCTTAGTAGGTGGTTTAAGAGAATCTAAGGGTTCTATTCTAGAACTTATGCTGCTTTTAGGATTAATATTTGAACATGGACAAACTTTTGTTTCGATTCTAATGCTTTCAAGAGTGTTATTAAAAGCTCTTTAATAGGAGCTAGATCCAACATGGGCCATTGATTTAGTGTTAGGATTTGGCTTAACATTGAAAAACAAATTGAACTTGAAATGTTTCAGCACCTGAAGAGGGGGAGCCATTGTTTTGTTAAGCCTTACACTATTTGTGGAACCCTAATGCAATATAAACACTCAATAAACACAAAAAATCAAATAGGAGAAAGGAGGTGTAAAACTTGATTGAAGTCTTTCGATTATCATTACATCGATCACGAAGAACCCTAATACAACACAAATGTGCAACAACCACACAAAAAAAAAAGTAATAGAGGAAGTGTAGAGTCTAATTGAAGTGTTGGTTGTGTTCATTGTGTATTCATTTAAGTTTGTCCACCAAAAGCCATTGCACATGAACCTCAAATGCCCAATGAACACAATGAAGAGTAGACCGGTGATGCTTTGACATGTTACACTCCCCACTATGGTCAACTTGCCATTGAACACCAAAGTAATTTAGCCTTAAACCAATGTCACTATGAACAAAAGAAACATTGAAGATTTTAACACACAAAACATGATGAACATAGACCTTAGCTTTAAACCTTGAGCATGTAAAAATGACGATTGACCCCATTTAAGAACACATGTAGTTCATGTAACATAATGAAATTGATCAATGAATGAACCTCTGGGGTGATTTCTTGTCTGTTCACTAGCGAGGATTTACAATGGTTGTTTCATCAACGATGGAAGTATGGCAATTGTCAATTTGTTCAACAACAAGATTGACGATCTAATCCTTCTTTGATCAGTAGAATTGGTGCATCCAGTGGTGGAGTGTTTATGCACGTGGCAATATGAAACTTTGCCTTTTGTGTATATGGCAATAACACAAAATAATGGTTGTTAGTTGCAAGCAATTAAAGTTAATGATGAAAGTTAATAAGGCCATAACAAGTGGAAATAAGGTGGTTTTTGGGCATTGAACATATTGCAAGACACTTTTTACAATCATTTTTTGGCGACAAATCACCAAAAAAAAATCACTACTAGCAACATGGTGCTACAACAATCATTAATGCATTTCCTAATCTTTGCCATACATTTACAAGACTTGTTTCCAATGAATTGCCACTTATAATCTTGGAAGAGCTCATCATTCATTTGTCATCAGAGAAAATTAGTTGCTTCCATGAAATAAAGGTAAATGAAGAAACATTCACAAAACACCTATAGAGTCAATGATCAAACATTAAAAGTTATACATCTTGTTTCACAATAGTAGATGTTTAGTTAGTGTGACCATGGGACTACCATGTAAAATTTGGGTAAAAAGTGTGCAATAGATGTGATAAGTTTGAAAATAAACAAGGGATTGGATTGTGTTCCACACATGATCCATTCAACATGTGTGCAAATTCACAAAAGGATTAATAAACCTTCTTCACCTTTGAGGTTTCTTAGGTCCCATGTGGATTCACATGTCAACTTCCTTTTGATGAACAAAATCATTGAAGGGTCAAAACACATTAATTGGAGCCAACAATATTACTTTATAAAATGATTGTGGGTCCTTTTGTAGCCCTTTTGAATTTTTCATAGAAAAAAAAATTTTGATCAATTTTTTTGCAACTTGTTAAATATGCCTAGAGTTGCCCTAATACATCACATGTTGTGTTTTGATCATTGTTGAATATATTTGAATTTTCAAAAACAAAAGTGCAAATTTGTGTATCATTTTGAAAAATAAGCATAATTTCAAATCATATTAAAATATGTTAGCTATTTTAAGCTTTTAATTAGTTTCTTGCATCATAAGCTACAAGTTATTTTTTATATGTCATGTATACTACACCTCATGTATGTGTGATAAAAGAATTTTGAAATTCTAAGATTTTGATACATACTTTGAATTTCTAGAAATTTCAAATTCTACAACTTTTAAAGATTGTGAATGTTTTTGAGTGTGGGTAGTAGGTTACTATCATCTTGATTTTTTCCCATCAAAATTTATTTATTAAAAGAGTCCTTAATCTAGTCCTTTGCAAAGTTGATTGCTTCTAATGCTATTGTTGTTCAAGTTCAAAAATCCTTTACTAAAACTAAAACCTGAAATTGAATTAAATTAAATTTCAAAAGGTATTGGAAGGTCTCCATCTTTAGATTTATGCAATGTCACACTTCATAACAAAATGGCATTGTGAAACACAAAAATTACACTTTGATTGAACATGTGCAAAACACAACTATCAATAATTCATGAACTAACATGTTGAAATTTTAATGGATGGCCCCAACATTCAACATGACAAACCTTGGTAAATATATCACCCTCTAAAACAAACTTTAAATAACATCAAAAGGGGTGTAAATAAGATAATAGAAGCTAGACCCACTTGTTTGAGGTGACTAATTATTTTGGATTTTAAAAAAAATCATAGGAATGTTTTATTTGAAAGTTGAAAAAACTAAAATTCGATCCAAGAAGATGTTGTAATATATTATTATGAAAATATATGTTTAAAGTACCTTCCCAAAATATGTCATGTTATAACAATCTTTCTAGAAATAAAAATTCTTATAATGTTTAATGAATTTTTTTGAATAATATATATTCATTAGACTCGTTCCAAATCATACCACACATTTTCATGATATATTAGAAACAGTCATGAGTGCTTTCAAACAACTTCCAACATTAGAAAATTTTGAACATCAAAACATGAAAAAATAAACATTTGTTACAATTATTATGGTTCTTGTTTATGCCACTACACTTTATAATGAGAAATTATGTGGCATAAAATTGGATTTGTCCATTTTTTAAAAGTTTGGGTGCTTAGTCTTTGTGTGTATGGGTGTTTGCATGATATGATGGACGCAAAAAACTATCATAGTATTGTAGTTTTCATTGCAAGTAAAAATTGAATGATTTAGGAACATTACTAGAAAATGTTTAGTGGTTAAAATGTGTAATTAAAGGTGGTTCACATTTGATGTATCATTATGTTGAAAAATTAGTGCTAATAAGAATGATGTAATCAGTTTTTGAAATATATTTGTCACATTCTATTGCCTATCATAAAATGATTATTTTAACAAAATGACTAAGAATTTTTTTTTAGTTGGAATTTGTCAATGAAATTTTGCAAATCAATGTAAATATGTACAAAGGACAATCTTCCATTTAAGTTATTTCAATTTTTTTTTAAATCATGAAGTTTATATTTAAATTAAATTTCAACATTTGATGGTACATTATATTATAATAATGTTGATGATTATGATGTTTGTAAGATGTTAAATGTTCTTCCATTGAAAATGTAAATACCTTAACTACTAATTTTATTTATCCACAACATTAAAGTAGAGTTTTTGAATCGATAAAAGGATCAAAACACGATTGGGGTACCCCTTTTGGAACATTAAGGACTCATTCCTAAGGACTCAAATTCACCTTTTTCTTCACTTTTCCTATAACATGTCTTAGATTTCCCCCTTTTTTTCATGTTCAATGAAATAATTTTTTTTCCAAATTTTATATAGGCATATAAAATATCCATTTTTTCAATTATGAAAGTAAAAATATTAAATTTATCCAATGTGGGCCATGTTTTATCCATAGCCCAAATTTTTTAAAAATTTCACTTTTTGAAACTTTTTACATTGCAATAGGGCACTTGGTTTTTGTTACACTTGTCCACCACCATGTGACATGTATGTTGTTTATGTGGGGTTAAGGTCCATATAGTTTTGAGATTAATATATGTCACTCCAAATGCAATGTGGCTTATGACAAGTGTTTTTTTTGGACAAATTTTTGCACCATGGTAATAAAAAAAAGGTATTTTTGGAAAAATGTTCAAAATTTGTTATATTTTGGAAAACATATGTTTAAAATCACCATTATATTTAGACAATGAGTTTGATAGAAAAAATCTACATATTTTCGACTTCAATTTGCAACTAATTTTTAGTCGCAAATGTTGATGTCATGATGATGTCATCACATAGACGATGGATGAAATTTGTATGTGAATTGACTACATTTTTCATTTGTTAACCATATCACACATGTAACTATCATGTAACTAGTGACCAATTTTTAATCACCAATGTCATGATGCCACATGGCATATTCAACGAATATTACATAAATAAAATTTATTATCAAAATTTTAATCTCAATCATATATTTTTTAAGGTCTTTGATTCATACATGTGGACAAATAGTTTTTTGCCACATGGCAACATTATGATTTTTGAAAATTTTAAAATAAAAATAGGTGGGTAGGTAAGGAAGCATAGGATAAGTAGGTAAGTAGGTAAATCTTAAAACTTTTAAAATTAAAAAATATATATATATTGGATTTTTAAAAATTAGGGTTAAAGTTCTTTAAGTGGCTCATCCCATTTGGCATCTTGCATATTTCAATGTTTATAGTGCATTTATATATATAGTTGAAATGTGCTTGAAAGGGAAGCTAAACAATATAGGATAAAAAAATTAATTACAAACTAGGTTGCAACTAAATTTTTATCCCATACAATTTGGTTTTCCTTTCAATTGTATCAACTTCATAAGTAAGTAACTCACTCATTAATTAATTGATTCTCTAATTAATTAACTAATTCACTAACTTCCTATCAACTTACAACCAATTCATATACTATTTACTTATTATTTACTTACTTACCCTCTTATTACCCATCTACCTATTGTAATAGGTTCTAATGACAAAAAATTACAATTAAAAATTACAATTAAGTAATTAATTAATCAATAGTAAAAATCCATAAACAATTAGTATTAATAAATTAATTATTATGAATGATCAAATACTAATTATTAGTTAACTAATAATTTAAAATATTAATATGAAATAGATAATTATTTTCATATTGAAAATTCATGAATAAGTAACTAGTTGATTAATTAACTGGGTTTAGTTGATTAACTATTATCTAATTAATGATGAACTATATAATTAATAATCATTAACTATTTATTAGTTATTATTTATGATCAATTGATCAATAAATAGGTTTAGTTTATTAATTAGTATTTAATTAATGAAAATTAAGTAATAATTGTGAAATATTAATTGAGATTATTTCAATACTAAATTTCAGTAGCTATTATTAAATTTATATTAAATAAATAATTAGTTAATATCAATAAGTCCAAATTGTAATAATATTTAGTTCTGAATTATTTAATAATCTAGGTAATTAAGTAATATTTCATCTTTATGACTAATTAATTAATTAATAATTATAAATATGAATTATAAATAATTGAATATGAAAATCTAACTAGTTAATAATTAATTAACAAATATTAAATATTGAAATAATTTAAAATATCTAATTCTGAATTATGTAGTAGAATATTTGATTAATCAGTATTTAATTAATGATTGAAGATTTGATAAGTATTTTTAGTTTTTAAGTATTAAATATTAAATATCAATTGATGAAAAGATTAGTAATTAAAAATTTTACTAATATTTAGTTCTGAATTCTTTAATATCAGATATTAATTATTAATGATCAAGAAGTAATAACTTGTTATTATTAATTAAATAGTTATTCCATATTAATTAATTGCATGATAGTTATTGATAATAATAAAAAGTAGATATACTAAATTTAAATCAATTTTTTTTCACCTTGAATATACCCTTAATGTACGTTTCACAAAACTTTACATTAAACCTTACAAATATGTTTATAATATTAATAATAAATATTTATTATAGTCTAACTAGACTTTTTAATTATACAACCCAAAATATATATGTTTATCATGTGTATAATACACATTGTACATCGTTAAGGCTACGTATTCAAGTTATTTGTGACTAAAATTTGGTTATATACATGCAAATAATGGGCGATGGGGGCTTATTCATGGATGAATATGATTCTAGAAACATTCACATAAGAAGATGAAAAAGATAATAATCGCACATTAGTCGTAGTATAGTTGTAAACTCTCCCCAAATTCAATGAAGTGGGTAAGTAGTTGTAAAAGTAATTGCAAACAACACATAGTTACATGTGGTCACAAACAAGATGGTTGCATACTTCCAAATTTCTTCTAGTGATTCCTAGAATTTAGAAATTGCCAGAAGAAAGAATCCTTAAAAAAAATTATTGTGTTGGTTGATCTCAAACTAAATTTGGTTCATGTTGAACTTTTATCTTCTTGTGGATGATCACCAATCCACTTATTTGAAAAAATTGAAAATAAACGTTGTTTGCAACATATTACAAATTTTGTTAGATTTATGTCATTGATAATGCTATTTTGATATGCCAAGTGTATGTATGTTTTAGGTTTATTTTTGGTAAAATTAACAAGGTAATTAATTAGGATTCTTTGCTTTTAAAAAAATTCAATTGTATTTCTAGTGGAGATTTATGGTAGAAAGTTGATTAGGTACATGAGATTCAAGGGCTATATTTTGTTTATAATGTTTGAAAAACTCAATTGAAAAACATGTTGACAATCAAATTTTTATTATAAGATAATTACATAAAATTGAATTTTCAGCATTTAAAATTTTATATGTTGGGAAAAAAATCTAATTTAGGTATTCATCTATTCAAATGCAATTTAGAACATTTTTAAAAGTCGAAATTGACCTTGAAATTGCATGGTTTGATCAATGTCAAATGACAATGTATTTGCATGCTCAATTTGTAATGATGTCCTACCAAAACATATTTTAATCGACATTAATATGATTGCTTCAAATGTGGCCCAAAAATGTTTTGTAAACAAATATATAAGTAATAAATTGCAAGATACATTGACAATTAAACCAATAGTAAGATTATAAATAAAAACTATGTGATTTTGACAAATCATCACATCTTTAAAATCATAAAACAGTGAATGGTTAAATTTTATGGATAACTGAAGTAAATATACATGACCCCAAAGTTCATTTTAATATTTCTAGTTTTGAAAAAAAAATCAATATGTATATCCATGTATATGTATATATCCAATTCAAATTGTATTTAAGAATTATACAAAAAAAAAATTCCTTGTGTCAATTGAACATGATTTGAAGGAATAATAATAATGTGTTAATTTGCAAACCATATTTGAATTTCAGATTGTTTCTTCATCAATGATTTTAAAACTTGTGAATTGTGTACAATTCAATGCATTGAACTTTGAAAGTTCTTTGAAAATAATTGTTCATTTTTATTATTTTAATTTTGAAGAAGATATGATATAGAAAACAATTTTCAAAATTTGGATATACACAAAAGATTTGAAATTTACTCATCTTTATAGCTATATTTTAACAAAATTTGTCACAATTTGAAGTTGTAGGGGGTTCAATAAGGACTTACTTTGTGGCCATGAAAATGAAAGATTCAACTCACTCTTGTGACACCTTATTCATGTGTACATACCTTTATGCATACACATGACCTCTATGAATGGTCCACAACCTTACATGTGTAAGGGAAGCCAACACACCTACATGCTTAAAGGACTTACAAATGGTTTACACACAAACACATACCTATGGGAGGCCCACACACCTACTTGCTTAGAAGGCCTACATGTATGGTGTGACATTCTTTTTGTGGTGAATTTTCACCTTTTAACAAATTGTTTTTTCAAAAAAAAATACCATGTTGAATATTTCTTTTTTTTTCAAGAAATTGTCAAAATTTGAAAAGTCACCCCAAACATTGTTCAAGCAAATAGCCTTTATATAAAATGATTTTAATAATTTTTTATTTTTGTAACTAATCTATAGCCAAACATGATTAAATCTCCTTGTGGATGATCACCTATGTGGCAAGATCACAAAATTGAAAAGAAAACATTGCTTAGGTGACTTACATGCTTAAGCTCAGTTTTATATTTTAAATCCCTAGTTAGCCTCATTATTTAGTTCTAATTATTTAATAAATAATTATTAAATCACAAACATGAAATGGTACCTACTAGTCAACTTCAATTACGTAAGTTTTCAGTCAAAACAAACAAGCAACCTATTAGTCTTCAACATTGAGTGCTATGTTAGTTTTAAGGTAAAATAGAAAAACCACCTATTAGGCAACATCAATTAGCATTATGTAAAATTTTGGTCAAAATATACATATGACATAGTGGACACAACTAAGCATTCCATCATTTTGGATATGACTAATGTGCTAATTTATAGTTAATATAAATGATTGATCATTTTTGACCATATAATCAACTTGTTTCAATATATATATTTAAACTAAAATCAATCATAAAAGATAGCACATAAAAAGACATGATTTGTAGACATAACATGGAAACACATGTCAGATATAAGAATAAAAAAAAGCTTATTTCTTTTGTAGGTTACTCATTCACCTAACTAGCTTTCTAGTGTTGGGAGGGAAAAAGTAGTTTACCAACATCATCACTAGCTAGATGCTTTTTGGAAATTGAGGGAAAAGAGGACTCCATCTTTCCAAGGGCTACACTAGGGGCATGTGGTGAAGGTTGAAGTGAGCTCACCCTACCTTACTCCATGGACACATGAACATTCGCTTATAGTTTAGTCTGCCCGATTTTTTTCATTCATCACTTTACACCACATCATAATTTAATACCTAGAATTTTGAATGCATTTGGTTAAATGGGATTTTTGTTGGTTAGATAGACAAAGGGACTTAGTGTGTTCTTCATACATGTGGAAGAATGCACACCCAGTTAATAGTTAGGTGAAGTGAAGAACTAAAAAGAAATTGTGTATTGATTAAGAAATGTGAACTCTCCGAATCCCTCAAACTTTTTCTTGAAGTTCACCATCTCAGTCTGAAAACACTACTGGAATAAGTGACCAACCAAGATTGTTATTGCGACAAAATTGTTGTAGAACAAACCTTTTAAATTGGCAATATGTTCCAGAGAATAGAACAGAAAGCTCTTAAAGTGGCTTGAACTCTTGTCCAACAAATCTTATTGACAGAGAGTGAAGTTGGTTTTGTATGTTGAAAAGTCTCATCTAGATGAGAACTAAATGACATAACCATAACACCCTATGATTTAGATCAAACAAGCTGCAAATAAAGATCCAGTCGTTTATTTGATTTTTTTTTTCTAGTAAGATTTATGAAGCCAGATGATTCAAACTCATCATTTCTCAAATCAGTTAAGTGCAACGAGTTAGTTTAACTTGAAGAAATAGAATTGTATGAAAATATACAATATAATTAATTTGACAACCCACAATAATTTCTCAATTTAACATATAAAATATACATTTTGAACAATTATATTTAGCACACAACATTAAGAGGAGCCTAAATGTACAAACTTAGTAAGCTGGTGATGTTACACATGATTGCATCCTTTCTAGCATAGGTCAGCTATGGTTTTCTACAACTCGTTTAAGATCCAAGGTTAGGTAATGGAATTAGCCCCGGAAGCCTTCTCCTTTAGGTACGGTGTGGCTAAGAGGAGTGAAAGCCCATGGGCCTAAACTCCTATTGGGCTTTGAAGCTCGTTAAACAAGAGCATAAATCTCCATAGCTATCACAAGTTCGTTAAACAATAACATAAATCTCCATAGCTATTGAATTGATTTGAGGAACATTCATGGATTATAGAATTGAGGTGGAAGTCGGGGAGTTACTCGAGCTTTCAAGGGTGTGACCAAGGACATAGTGAGTCCAAATGCTTCCTCTTCCATGTCAATGTCATCCTTACCCTCAGGGAGTTGCCAATCGAAGGCTTGTAGTAACCGAGCAAGTCCTAATGTCACAATGCATTGCCCCAGTGAAGCACCTGGACATACTCGCCTGCCTCCACCAAAAGGCACTGAACGCATCTCGGGATCAATCCTAAGAGGATCCACATTCCCCGTGTCGAGCCATCTTTCTGGCAAAAACTCTTCAGGCTTGTCAAAGGATTCAGGGTTCCGGCCCATGTCCAAAACGTTGATAAGCACGGTGGTGTTTTTAGGTATGTCATAGCCTCCCACTTTGGTGGGCTCTCTTGACATGTGTGGGACAATGAAGGCACCACCAGGATGGAACCGGAGTGTCTCCTTGAACACTGCCTTGAGGTATGTGAGCTCATTGAGATGAGATTCCTGTACCACGCTTTCGATTCCATTCTCATCTTTACCACATACTTTGCTAATCTCTTCTTGTATCTTCTTTTGCATTTGGGGATTTCTCACCATCTCTGCCAAAGTCCATTCCATGGGCACCGACGAAGTCTCTGTGGCCACAGCCGTTAACTCCTGTGACACAGCAACAATTCAAAGATCAGCATCTATCTTCTTTTTTGAAGTGTATGACAAAGCACGAGGTGAACACTATCATTAAGGCGCAAGGTGAACATTATCATAAACAACATGCAAAGATCACAAGGCACTAACTAGGGACAAAGAGTTCAATAAGGTTGAAATTTCAAACCAGAAACTGTAGTGAAAAATAAGAAATGAACTCACAGTTCACACAGTAAAACAACATGAGGTCATGAGCATTCCTCAACAGGTGGGACCAAATGGACACTAGTACATCGTTCCTTAGCGAGTCCTTCTAGTCTGTCCCTTAACCCCGTCCCTTACATCCTCACCCAACAGCAGCCATGGTGTTTTTGGGTTTCTGTGGGATTTCCACTTACACCCAGCGTTGGTTCATGCAACAGCAGCAATGGTGTTTTTGGTTTTCTGTGAGATTTCCACTTTACTCCCAGCTTTGGTTGATGCAACTGTAGCAATACTTTTGTTTTTTGGGTTTCTGTGAGGAGCTAAATTGTATTGCAAAGAAGAGAAAACCTTGAATTTTTTTTAATGTTGTCACTCTGGTAATCTAGTCTACATGTCATGAGAGTTGCGTACCAGAATGAGAGCTTCAATGGTGTCATTAGATAGGCGTTCAGCGCCGTTTTCACCAGGCAAAGCCAAGAGGACGTCCACGAAGTCATGGGCGGATTGCAGAATGTCTGCATCGACTGCTGCTGCACTACTACCACCCCCGCTACTAGTAGTTCTACAGCTTCGAGCTTTCAAGGCAGCCTCGTAGTGCTCTCGCATGATGACGTCGAGAAAAGTTCTTCCCTTGCGCATCGCCTTCCTCATCTGGCGTTCGTAGCCTTGAAGATCAAACGGTTTCAGAAACGGGATGTAATCACCCACGTTGAAAACACCCAGTAATTTGAATGCTACATGCAGATACTCTTTGAAAGCCGCCGCTTCCTGTACTGATCCCTGCACGTCTGCAGCGGACGCACTGAAGTACTTCTTGGACATCATCATTCTTGTGGCGATGTTCATAGCGAAAGTAGTCAAGAGTTCTCGCAATTCGACTTCCTGGCCAGCTTGTTTAGAAGCGATCTCAAGCACCTGTGCAACGAGAATTTGAGCTTCCTCGTGCCTGTCCTTGTGGAAACGCTGAAGTCGACTGGGTGCCAGAAGCTCCTGAATGCAAATCTTGCGCAGATGACGCCAGTGGGGACCGTATTCACTGAGTGCGAACCCCGCGCCTCCGTATACCATGATGTCGCGAGCTGAGCTAGGGGGTCTTGAACAGAACACATGGTCTTGATGCTTCAGAAACTCACGCACGATTGCTGGGCTGTTTGTCACCACTGTGGGTCTAGACCCGAGACGAAGATACAAGAGTGGCCCGTATTTCTTGTTGAGCTCCATCATGCGTCGATGGGTACTACAACCTGCAAAGAGCGGTAGATTGCCTACGATAGGCCATGGTCGAGGCCCTGGAGGCAACTTCAGCCCTTTTCTCTCCTCCGAGCTGATCATAAACCAATGCACCCATAGCAACAATATCAACAGCAATGGAATCAATACCCCAGGCTGCAAAAAATTCCAACTCCATAACTCCTCGCTCGTCCAAGTCTGCATGTCGATCTGCAACAGTTATGGAGACTGTCTACAAGTCTTTTAGCTTCTAATCCCAGGTCCACACAAAGTTCAGAGCGAGGCAGGTGCTCCTCAAAAGAAAAGAAAAGAAAAAAAAATCGTCAAACACAGAAACACAAATACAACCCAAGCTCAAATACTCGCTTCTACTCTCAAAGAAAATGTACTAGCTACGCTGGATGGACTCGGTTAAATAAGATTGTTAGAGTTGGATCTAGTACTCAGTTGTGAGCTCCAGGTACAAAAGAACCCAAGGGTGACGGCTCAGTGGTATAGCCCTTGTTTGGGACCTTTCTGGGTTCAAACCCAGTGGTGTGGGGGTGTGGGGGTGTGGAGGTGAAAGCCCTGCAAGACCTCCTGTCTACCACTGAGCTTGACTTGGGGAGCGCCAAGAGCTTGTCGGTCAGATCTGCTGTTGTGCTTTTATAATAATTTTTATATAAAAAAACCCAACTACAAAAGCAACTGAAACTACTTGCAATCCAGTCTAATTGGATAAAGACTCTGATGTCCAATCGGCCAAGGCAGACATCTCACTTACACAAATTCAATTGCAAGACAACCAACCCAGCTCGGCCTTTTTGACACTCCAAAAGAGAGAGAGATCTCAAAGGGAAGTGTCCTTAAAGAAGGTATGGGTCATTATTGCAAGCAAGTACTGCAAGCTTCTTCTTTTTTCTGTGACTACCCGTTTTCCTGTTCAAGATCTTGGAGCTGCCCAAACACACAGAGTTTTGGATCCTTGCTATGCAGGTTTTGATGGGCATCTAGCCCAAAACATGCATTCAAAGACCCAAAGTGTATCTGGGCATCATCCATCAGGCCAAGGGCAGATCATGAAAGAAAGAAGCAGGGCTTTTGTACTGCCTGCAATAAGGGATCCACAGCTTATTTAACATCTTTCATTTGAAAGATGCTCACATACACACCTTTGAGGACAAGAGGGGACAATCCAATGTCGTCTTATGAGTCAAGCTCGCCATCCTTGCATATGTATGTACTATGTACCAGAGGTGATTTACAGCTGCCTGCTTACATGCTGCTGCAATTTCATATAAAGTTTTTTCAATAAACAACAAGGGCTCAACATGACACAACATCAATGGATTTTTTGCCTGCCTATTATACTTCTTAACCAGTTGATGTTTCATATAAGTATGCTTTTGGGGTTGTCTTTGTATAAATTTGAAGGAATCACATCTGTTTCAAGAGCTTTTTCTATTGTAATTGTGGTTAGATAGTTATATTTAGAACTATTTAGTTCGACAAAGTTGAGGTTCAAATTTCGCTGCCTTCAAGAGCTATTGTAACATTTTTGATTGGAGTATTGAAAATTTTGACATAAAGTGCTGAATGTTTTTCAAAAATTGAGAAATTTTATAAAATAATTTAATTAATCAAGGAATTGTTAAAATGGGACTCAGAGACCCTAATGTTTTTTCTATTCTAAGTATGGTATAATCATAATGTTCAGACATAATTTGGAGTTTTTTTCTTTTTTACCAATGTAGCCCCATTCTTGGTTTTAAGAGGAACTGTTAAGGTCCAGGTTTGGTGTTTTTTATAAGATGGATGACCAACTAATTTAGAGGCTTATTTCATATGTGTAGAATAATATAAAAGATCTTGGTTTTGAGGTTGGGTCAAATT
>Ga0209208_10007554_pt1 | contig 14692 bp, 11 predicted proteins | sample S1TSphfallax_3_FD_187694 | JGI IMG/M metagenome (GOLD analysis project Ga0209208, IMG submission 187694) | Host-associated microbial communities from peat moss isolated from Minnesota, USA - S1T2_Fd - Sphagnum fallax MG (SPAdes) (version 2) | ecosystem: Host-associated > Plants > Peat moss >...
AAAGATCTATCTAGAGAAGAGAGGAAATTGGGCGTGTTTTGTTTCTAGGGAGTTTTCGAATGTCCGGCCGGTGGTTTACACAGGAAATATGGCTTGTTCTCCTTGGTTCGGACACCCACTTATCCTCAGCCTTCAACACGAAGGATTGCCGAGAACTTGCACTCATGATACAATGGCTATACATGCTAGGAAATAGTCTGTCCTTAATGATTTAAAAAAATTAAAAAATATATTTTTAATAAATAAATTTTAATTATAAAATTTTAATTTAGGTTTTGTAAAGTTTCTCCAAATTTTGACCTGAAAAATTCGATTTTGCACCTATACACAGGATTTTTTTTCATGGAAAAAATGACTTAAATTTGTCAAAATTTGTAAGAAAAATAAATCCAAATCATCAGATTAAATTCAAATCGTCAGATTTTTATGATAAGTCGCATAGGTAGCCAAGAATATAAAGGGATTTCTGATTTTTTTGGGGTACTTTCATGTCTAGTATGTAGCCAAATCTGGCTAAATCCTCTTCTTATGGAATCATCGCCACTTCAGCAGCTACTACTACATCACATAAATTGAAAAAAAATTAAAAACCCTGTACTGCACCAACCCTCACCAACCCCACCCTACCCCCCTCTTTTCTTGGTAGTTTCAAGGGGGCTCAGCTAAAGGCCGCAAAGACTTGTCCGGACTCCAGACTTTCTCCGGTCCCACCAATAACCCAAATCCAAAATATAGAAATAGGGGAATTAGTAGCCCACAAATAGCCAATACGACTATTTAGGTACCCAAAAAAACATGTGTAAAAAAAAACTTATGAAAATTTTCATAAGATTTCTATCCCTCTCCCCCCAAAAATATTAAAAAAAAAACATATACTTGATTTTTTCCGCCCATAAAAAGAAAAAATACATTAAAATATTTCTGCATCCGAATTTTATAATAATAAATTATGTATATAAGATTTGGCCAATCCCAAAGCGAGAAGAAGGAAAAAAAAGGAAACAAATAGGGCACCAAATTTAGCCATAATTGGGAGTAACTTGAAGGACAGGAAAATAAAACTTTTCACACTTGGGGGCCTTGTTTCCGTGGTCTCCAAGGGACAGCACACAATAGTTCGAAGTATGGAGAACTTTTTGCTTCTCTTCTCTTCTCTTCTCTTCTAACTTTCAAGATCTGTGATGAGTCCACATTGCGCAAAGACTGAATTCGAAGAGGGAAAAAAATCACCAAAAAGAAAACTATGAATCATCAATCCCCCTTTTTGTGTTTTGGTTTTTTTTGTTTTTTTAAATTCTGCGAAAAGATGGTCGTTTTATAGTGGCGAGTTTTGAGCTTAGGCGAGGAGGAGAGGGAGAAGGAGAAGGAGGGGGACTTTTTGCTTTTTGTCCATAAATTGAGGTCGTAGAGAGACAAACTTGACATAGCTACATCCATTCTGCAAAACAATTACTTTGAGTTGAGTTGAATTGGCGGTGTGTTGCAGAAGAATCAATGACAATTTGTTTTTTTCATTTTCAATCAAGTGTGGTGGTGAGCACAACAAACGCAAGCAAGGGTGTCACATAAAATGCCAAAGCAATGCTTTCTTCAGCACTCTGGTGGATGTCGTGAGTTTTCTGCTGATGATGATGATGGTGAGTGAAGAGAGATAATTAAGAGACATAGATTTTTATGTTTGTGGGTTGGGGTGGAGGTGTGTTTTGAGACTCGGAAAAGAAGGAATTTCAAAGAATTCTGGAGGGGGAGAGAGATTCTTGCAAAGTTTCAGGCGAAAATTCATCTTGAAGGATGATGAGCTTGGGACAATTGCGTAGTCCTTGTCTTAAGTCGTCATTTAGATATAGTCTTTTCTGAGTTTTGGCAGCTCCAGGAATTTTTGGAGCTAGACCTTTTGGGTTCACGGTTCAATAATAATGTGGCTCTGTTTTTTTTCTTGGTTCTGGAGAGCTTGAACCACGTTGGAAATCTGGGTTTCTCTCTGTGCTGTGGTGAGAGAGAGAGAGAGAGGCACAATTGAATTGGATTTTTGGATGGAGGTTTTAAGTAGTAATTCTTTTGCTTTGTGAACTTTGCTGAGCTTTTTCGGCTAGATATGGTGATACAGTCAGTAGCTCTCACCGTGCCAGCAGAAAGATTGAAGTTTGCTGAAGGAATGGATGAGTGAGCATCACGAGATTTTGAGAGAAGCTCAACCATGAGCAGCATATGTACATATATATAGTTTTCTCTTTGTTTTTCTGTCTTCTTCTTGAAGTCCTCGTTGAGTGTTGTTGTTGTTGTTGTTGTTGTTGTTTTCAGGTGAATGTTTTCCAACTGGTGCATTGACAGCTTTTTTGCAGAATGAAGGTCGGACAATCCCCATGCGCCGATAGATTTGCAGAGGACAAAGTTGAACAGTGTTGAATTCCTGGAATAAGTGCAAAAGAGTGACGGACAAGTCTCCTTGAACTCTCTCTCTCGATACCTCGCAATTGCTACTTTCGTGCTCCGCTTGTTGCTTGTGCCTCTCTCTCTCTCTCTCATACAGCAGCAGACTACTGCACTCTGAAGGAATGAAGCTTTCATAGTTTGGGAAATTTATTACAGTCCCCAACTCAGGCAGAGCTTCTTCAGAAGGAAGTAAAGAAGTTATAACGCAAGCCATGTCCTCATTATCTTCTTCATCAAATCTCTTGATCCACATTGCGACAGATCGAATCTCTTGATGTGCGGAGTGTGAGACACCAGAAGAAGCACAAAAAATGGTGGAGAAACAAAGATCGCAAGGGGGGAGGTCGGGACTGGAGAGACGAGACCTAGACCTTTTGAAGATTGTGAAGCCAACCAAGTCGTCTTCGTCGTCGTCGTCGTCGTCGTCGTCCTCCACAAGACACGGGAAGTACAGAGGAGTGAGGATGCGATCCTGGGGCAAATGGGTCTCCGAAATCAGAGAGCCCAACAAAAGGTCCAGGATTTGGTTAGGCTCGTTTCCCAATCCAGAGATGGCGGCACGCGCATACGATGCTGCTGTCTTTTGCTTAAGAGGCCCCAAAGCTTTTCTCAACTTCCCGGAATGTGTTCCTTCTTCTCCCCCTCCCTGTTTGTCCCCAAAAGAAATTCAAGCTTTCTCTGCTGCTCATGCAGCCTCCTCCTCTCCCTGCTGCAACCCACTCTCCTTCCCTTCTTCCCACTCCTTTTCTGCAGAAGACTCTCAACTTTCTGCTGAAGAGAAATGTCCTCCGCACTCTGATGTCAGCAGTCTTCTTCCAGATTCAGAAAGATGGAATCCCAAGGACATCTATAGACATGGAGGTTTAGTTGAGAGTTGCAATTCCGAGAAATTGGGATACTCTCCTGATGCACAGAAGAAACAAGATGATGATGATGATGATGATCCATCTGAAGAATCTTCTGAGGAAAACCACAACAAAGACTTCAAAGGGCTAGTGGATATGGGTTTGTCCAATGTGAAGTTCTTTGAGAGTTGCAAAGGTGCAGGAAGAGACAGACATATTATAGCAAATAATACAAAGATCAGAAGCTTGGAAAAGCTAGAAGCAGATGTGAAATCTGCAAGCTTAGGGATGCTGGTGAACTCGGAAGTGCAAGGAAAAGACAAGGATTTTTTATGTGGTAAAAGGGACTCTGCTTTGTTTTCATCAATGCAGAAATGCAAAGGTTACACAACTGATGCCAAGAGTTGTGGAAACCATTCTGAAAGAGGTCCAGTGAAAGCAGAGGAGGAGGAGGAGGAGGAGGTTCTACCTCATGTGCATTTACCAGATCAAGTGTCAGCTGTTGTGGATGATCATAAAATTGTGGCAAAGTCAAAGAAAGCGGAGGAGGCTGCTGCTGAATGCTCAACCACTTCAGTCTCTTGTCAAGAAGATGATGTCCAGAGTTTGTTGCTAAACTTGAAGGCGCTTGATTTTCCCCCAGAGGTAGGAGACCTTCATCCTGGGGATCCCAACTTGGCAGACAATAATACTCCAAAGACAGATTCAGAAGATTTCTGGGAAGAGAATCTGTGGAGCTTTACCAACTGAAGAAAGCGGCGGCATGGTTTCAATCAATGGTGCAGGGCATGCATTGTGGAAAAAGGTTTGTGCCAAAGAAGAATGTTGCAAGAAAATTTTGAGGAGGAAAATCATCTTCGTAGTCCATCTAAACTGGAATTTTTGTGGTAACCAAGCAAATTGGGCTTTCAGAATCTAAGCCTGAGCACTTCTTGCAGGTGATTGTGCATGGTTGTTGCCCAAACAGCTTACATCGTCGCACAGGGCAAAAAGCGTAAGGAACCATTGCACAACAAACAGCAACATCTTGATCCAGCAGAAAGTACAAGCCAAGTGAAGAGTACAAGCACTCCACCACCACACTGAAACAACAACAACATGAGTTTCAAGATTTTGAGGCATTGGAATTTGTTTGAAATTTTATCTGACAAATCTTGAGATTGGAGGGCTGGGATTCCACATCCAGAGTTTAGAAGTAGTCAGCTCCAGAAAATCAGAATTGCTTCTGCTTTGCTTTGTCAGCCACCTTCAAGGAAATGTAAGAATCGGTCTACAATACATATTTGTTGTAAAAGAAAGAGCTATAACCAAGTAGTGTGTCAGTTTCATCAGGGTTTAGGGTTCAAAGTTCAGACCCACCAAACTCATTCATTTTGTCAGTATCAACTGTAGCTTAGAAAAGACTCCCTTTCACAAGAGTTACAGCAAGAGAGTACGAAGCAGATGTTGAGCTCGTTGCAAAAAGAAGAGTCCCAGGGAGGGTACAAGACCCTGGAGTGCATGATACATACCTATTTGCGCACACTCCTCACAAGCTGAAGTCATCCCAAAATCAAGCCAGGAATATTGATGAACATTGTGTCAGTGGAAACAAACAAACAAAATTCCAGATCTTAAGAGACCCTTGAACAAAGATGTTACAAGTCTTTGCAATGGCCAATGTAGTAGGACAAATAGAGATTGTACATGCCGAATTAGTTCAATGTACAACTATAACTTCACAAATACAAACGATTGGAATTCTGAAGTAGTTCACTGTATAACTATAACTTTAGAGCAGCTCCAGTAGCAGTAAGTTGTCTTGTACATTGAATTTTGGATGAATTGGCACACTAAAATAGTGGAATTCTCTTGTAAGTTAGCAACTGTGTGCAAATAAGCAGTGGCCTGCAAGGACATCCATTAAAATAAATGCCTGTTTTGGATCGATCAACTATAACAATTGACTCAAGTGTTGAAACATCAGTAGTCTCTTCTTTTTAATATTTGTTGCATGATTCTTATATGATGTTTATGGGTGGGGCTGGGGCAAAATCTAATACTCCATCTTGGATGTGAAATACTGAATGATGTTTAAATACAGAGTGCTAGAGATGATCTGACTAATAGAGAGATCTTCTGTTCTAGTAGGGTGAAGATCTGAAGAGTTTCCTCTCTGGGGAAGATTGAAAGGTATATATGAAGCACAATGGTTGTGGTCATTTGGTCCTATCAAATTTTCTCCTATTTCTGCACTTTTTCCTTCTCTTCCCCCTCCCTCTTTCATCTTCTTCATGGCCTTTTGATGAGGCTGCAACAACAGGGTCACATTGTGTGCCACACTCTAAACACAAAAATAATTTCAAATGGTCCAGTGATGGTGAGCCATTCAGTCCAGGATTGAGAGGCTGCTGCTGGATGGAGAACAAAACTAGAGAGTGGGAAACTGGGATGGAAAAGAAAAGAAAGTGGGGTGCAGTTTTGGGTACTTGACCTTTTGTCTGTGAAAGGTTTATACCTATCAAGAGCTTCCTTGTTGACTGACACTTTGTGAAGGAACTGGAGAGCGATAACCTAACACAGCACCGACCAACATCCTGTATCCAGATTCCATTGCCAAAGAAGAATTGGGGATCTAGAATCTGTTTGCAGGATTCTTCTTCTGATCTTGTGTTTGGTGATCAGCAAGCAATGGGCATGGACTTTGCAGCAAACAATACTGGGCAGCATCAATCTTGCCACATGATTTGTTTGATTCTGGTGGTGGTGTAGTTTCTTGAATGAAGCTTTCTTGTTGCAGCCATGAAAATTGCATGTCAAGATTACAATTGGCCCCCAACTATTCCAGATTGTTATGCCACTGCAATTCACCAAATCCAAAAGACTGACTGCTGCATTGACAATGATGCAACTGTAAGTAATCTGTATGTAATTCCAGACAGACATGATGAGAATGGCAATTGAGACAGCAACAAATGTGTTGAAAAGAAGCATGATCAAAGCAGACAAGAGTCCCTAGGTGCAGGTAAAGTCTGGAGCATGCTTCGATGAGTCTCAATGTGAAGATTAGGATCCATCCTGAAGGTGAAGCTAGCAGGACACCTTCACCCAAAGGATCACGGCCTCGTATGCTTATGTGCTACCTATGTGGCCAAGAATTTGGCAGCAAAAGGTGTCAAATTCCTCCCTCTCTTTCCCTCTCATCATCTATCTATCTTTCCCTCTTCAACCAAGCATACAAGCAGCCTACAATTGAAATACACAGAATTGTGTTTGTCACTGCCTAGTCATGAACCTTATTCAAGCGGGTCTTGCAACACCATAATTTCTGTAATTTGCATGCCTTGGGAGCCAATAGAACCAACAATTGTAACCCATGTCCATGCCATTTGTCTCACAAGGCAATGAATTCCTGAACCAACTGGAAATGTGAGTAGAAAGAAGAAGCATGAGACAAAAATTGCAGACTTGTCCTGGACTGCATTGAGCACCCAACTGTAGTCAGCAACTTACATAAGTTGCATTTTGCTGTTTATATAGCTTAAAAGTTCATTTTCTCTGCTTTAGTTCCCTGTTTCAGCTTCCTTAGGATGATTGCAAAGGTTTTCTGTATTCTTTAAGTCATGGGATACAGATTCTAACTTCACAAGAGATCTGCAGTTTGCCCATACACATACCACAATGCAAGAAGAAATGGATGGCAGAAGAGGAGAAGAAGCCCCCAAACCAGCGTCGTCCAATGCCTTTGCCTCCTGAGAAAGAAGTGCCTATCAAAACTGGTGGCATACAAGCTATTGATGATTTCAATCAAGGGTGCGTCTGAACCCTACAATGGGATGTCATGTTTGCAGTTCCTATCTATTACTGGAAGTTATTGTCCTCGTTGCATAAGATTGTTGTAGCTGCGACCCAAGCATGGATGTTATGTTTGCAGTTTTTGTCTTTACAGGAAGAACATTTGTCCTCATGCAAATTGCATGACAGTGTTGTACATAGCCAGGACATCAATTTCCTTATGGAGGTGTTGTGGTCTCATTTTGATCAACCATTTTAGATGAATAGTGGGTTTGGAGGAGCAGAGCATCTGCAGCATTTATGGCATCGCTGGAGCAGTGTCCACACTGCAAGCGCAAGTTTGTGCCAAAAGCATTTAAGCATCACCAAAATGCATGCACAGCTCAGAACCCAGCCAAACCTGCAGGGACGGGCCTCATTGCCAACTCTTTGTCAAATTGCCTTGTTCCTGGTGCAATTGCAGGCTCGAAACATGGCTTTGCAAGTAAGGATTCTAAAGTACTCGAAAATTTATGAGCATCTATCTCATGTGAATATAGAAACTGTAAATGTTCTTATTATTCAGCATGGCTGATGGATATTACACTGATTTGGTAGGGCTCAATTCCTATGCTAATATGCATTTCCTTGCAGTTGGCAATTGGGGTCCATCCCAATTCCTGTGCTGTTTTTGCGAAGCCAGTAATATTGCACAATTGATACTAGGACAGCAGAATTGACCCTCAGGTTGCTGAATCATATGATGGTACAGATAAAAAGGGTATGAAAGTTGGAATTATAGTTTACATGACCTGTGTTTGGACAGAGGAACGACCTCCCACAGTGCACCGCGAGTTTGAACAATCACGTCCAGTTATGAGGCAGAAAATTATGGCAGCACATGCAAAGATGGTTGCAGCAGAGAGCTCAGGATCCAATCAATGGGATGAAATACGTGTGCCAGGAGGATCCATTCTAAAGGTCGACATGTCTACCTACACCCTTATAGAATTTTCCATATTTGCTCTGTTTACTCAGGAGATTCATAGTGCATTTTGTCCCCTTGGTCAACAGTTTACAATCATCATTACTCCACCAGGAGCTAGACTCAATTCCGTGAGATAATTCTTTTGTGGGAAAATTGCTTGCTTTGTAGGGTGGACAAAGCTCAAGAACTGAGGGTTTTTGTGATGAGTGTGGGAAAAAATTTGATCGGCCTGAATCAAAATTTTGTGCTCAATGTGGAACCAAAAGACAAGGTCCGTGAATAAATTAGAGATTCAAAAGACTTCAAATTTTTCCGTCAGTGCAAAACCAAGACTAGTGACGTGTGAATCCAATTCAGATGAATGGATGAATTGATATTGCCTCAAGAAAGACACAGGTCTTATAATGGTATTGCAACACTTGGATTTCTAGCAGAAGTGTGAAGGAAACAAAGTCGGGATTTGTGCACAAATTTGCCATTAACTATTCCTAGACAGCTAACCTTTGAGATTGTCCTTTGGGCACTTTGCACACTCCTCTCTATTGTCAGGTAGATTTAAGTAGCTAGCTAATATGCTTAGATGTTACAGCTGAACAAATGATTTGATCTCGAACCACCTCACAACATGCTCATAGAAGACACCTGTAGGTGAAACCACATTAGATGTCATGCATGTCTATGGAGGGAATGACTTTTGTTGTTGAGAAGACAAAAGATGTTTTCACTTTTGCAATCAAACAAGATGTTTTTTCTAGTCCTCCAATCAATCCCCCCTCCTAAGGTTGAGTTTATAGATGATATGTGACAAAGTACACAAGTCAATCCTGGCATAATGTATGATTGTCTGGAAGTGTGTATAAATTCACCTGTTGTATGGAATTTAGCCAATCTAGACACACTTGGGTTGTGATGATTTCCACAATTTACTTATGTTCCTCTGATGTAAAACCAATCAATCACCCAATATAGTAGGACTTCTCTTGAGACAACTTCCATCGGTATACTCCTGTAAAGATTAATGCATAGATAAGCACAGAAATCCACCTGCTTTCTCACTTTTGTTTACCTGTGGACATCTGCAAAACCCTCCCCATTGTTATCAAGCTCTTGCCTCATGCTGTCACTCATTGCAAGGTTCCCCGAATCCTTGCATGTGTTGTGTGTGACAATTTTGGGGTTGCTGAATCTCTTACCAGTAAATCCTGCAAACACAAACAAATCCATATCCATACCCTTGCTGATTGTTATGTGAACATTGTGTGAATGTGATGTTAAGTCTCCCTCATACTGGCAATACAGAATGCTAACCCAAGGGAGCATTGCTTGCTGTTGTTCTCTACAGTCTCATTTGCAAACATGTCATGTTGGTAAAGCATGTGTAATTGCTTTTTTGGCAAGGTCAAGCTTCTTTGTAAAGACTACCAAACCCTACCCCTACCCTTATTTTAATTGACAAGTCAAATGCCATTGATAAAGATTACACAGAATGCACAAGATAGGGTTACATCTCCAACCTCTTTGAACAATAAGTTGAATGAATCCTTTAATTTGGCAGCTAAAGGTTCAGGTGTAGTCTATTTTGATGACACAGATTGGAGGCATTGCACACCATTACATACATCTGTCTTAAGTAGCCCAAAAACACATAACTGTCAGAGAACCTCATTGCCCATCTATGCTTGACTAATAGTAACCTGAACTGTACTCCTGATTGTGTTTCACATTTCACATAAGTCACAGATGTCTAGGAGCAAGAATGAAAGACAGCACATATTTAACCTTGCATCCAAACTACTTCTAGATTACAAGACAACAAGGTGTAATTGAGGTCACTTTATTACCTTGCAAAAAAGGTTTAAACATCTGTTCTGACCTCACAGGACAAACTGAAGAGAGAAAATAATCCAATGCACAACTTTTAGCAAATTGAAGCCCAAATGTGTACATGTATACAGGAGCTTACGCTCATCAAAAAAATGTAGAAGATGAACTCTCTTCAAATACATATGCTAGTCCTGCCCTTGGACAACTCTTCCATCAACTCACAAGTACCACAAGACCATATTCTAGGTCAAAAATACATAACCAAAGTGAGGGTTTTCAGCTTGGGGTTCCAAGCCCAGAAACAAAACATTGTTCTACAAGAGCATGTCCAGCTTTTCAGGCTGTCAAATCCTGTATCTCCTTAAAAGAAATATGCTGCATGAAACACAAGAATAGGTGAGAACTTTAGACTCCAATACTAAGCAGAGAATGACCCAAAATAGAAAAGATCAACTAAACCTAATTTTGCATGGCAGTTGTGATTTCCTATTTCACTTGTTCGCACTACAAAGAAACTGAGTGCAATGCAAAGAAATGTCACCTGCTCTTCACCAGCAAAATCATTCTCAGGAGTAAGAAAAAGCATGCAATGACACTCCTTCCTGCAAAAAAACTCACAAACCACCATTAATGTGAGCACTATTAGTATGAACAATATCAAATTGGATGTATGTTGCTATGTTCTTTGAGAAGATGATGACATTAACACTGCAAAATGCACCATAAACAGGTACTGCAAGATGGGGCAAATTGAGGCAAACCCACCTTTCACGCATGGGGACACAGGGGCAGTTCCAAAAGCCCTGCTGCACCTCTGCAACCTTGTCATCATAATGTCTGCACCATGTCATATTTGTCAGAGCCATTCATATGTTATAACATATGCTTTTCAAGGCCGATTCATTCATGGTGATGAAGTATGCCAAATTGAAAATAGAAATAATTGTCACTATTTGCATAATGAATGAATGAGAACACTCACCGGCATGGACAGAGGGGGGCTCCAAGGGTGTCCTTGTGCTCTGCCAATCCCTGAACTCCAGCATACATACTTTTAGATGTGCTGCATAAGAAGGGACAAGAAAATCAAGAGTGTCCAAATGGTCTCAAATCCTGTCTCACCAATTCATATCTATGGATTGTAGAGAAATCTCTCCACAAAATGACAAATTTCTTGCTTAAAGAACTATACTCTTCTCTTCTTCCATGAACACTTACCTGAGGATCAATCTTTCAAGAGACATCCAAGGGCACTTTATAGCTTCCATGGGAGCATGGATGAGACAAGGAAAAAGAGCCTGTGCTGTGTCTACTGATTTTTTGGTCATGTTTTGTGTCCAGCTCACAAACAAATTTGCAGAAAGCTGGAAGATTCAAGACTCTGAAAGATTTCAAAGCCAGACAGAATTCAAACAAGAAAAAAAAAAGAAAGATCATCCACCTTTACAACAACAGCAGTAACCCCTTTGTCTACACAAAAGAATGTTTCTGATCTCCTTGCATATTGCTCCGAAAACTTGCGCATCACCTCCAGGGATTTCTCTGATGGCTCCCCTGCAGAGATCTCAAACTGTGAGCTCCAACATTTGAACTACTACATAAGTGAACCATGTGGATCATGTCCCCAGACAATATATTTTTCCAATCAGTTCAATTGCAAAACAAAATCGATGCGATTTCTGAAGCCAGATATTTATAGACCTAAAATGTTAGCCACAGCTTTCTTCCTCAAGCAGACCAAGAGATTTGATAGAGAACTGCAACAGACATTATTTGACTCTATCTCTCTCAAATCTGTACTTCTCGCTCACTAATCCAACAAATTTGTGTTGTGAGGGATGCCGAGGGTGAAACCCTAAAAACACAATTCAAGAGGCAAAAAGAAAATAATTACCACCGGCGCGCACTGTACATGTCCTCCTCCTTGATATGGAAAGTGAGACAGCCGGTGAAGAGGAAAGCAGACCCCTCTGCAAAGAGAATGAGGCTACGCTACTAACTGGAGCTGGAGTTGGAGCTGGAGAGGAACCAGACACAATAACCACCATCCCTACTCCTGCCACCACACTCGCCATTTACACGGCTGCTCAACAAACCTTGGCAAAAGTTTTTTTCTTTCAGAGTCACAGCACGATGGAAACAAATTTCTGCAATCCTCGAAGTCTTCTCTGAATATCCCAAGCAGCCCTCGCAGCAACTCCGAGTGTTGAATGGTAGAATCCGATTCCTGCTGTGAACATCACGTTGGAAGATGGATTAGGGTTTGGGAATTAGGGTTTGGGACCTGCAAGGAGGATGAGGAGGAGGAAGGAGGAGGAGGGTTGTTGAGGTGTTGTGTATCCGACGGCCCAAAATTTTAGGTCATTTATTATCCAGAGGAAGGAAATGCATGCTATTTTTTCATAAGTGTAACTAAGGCCCACTTTAGATGGGGTCGAGGATCCAAATTCCTAGCCAACTAGGTCTCCATACTCAACCCTCCTTTGCTATTTACTTGCAGCCAAATTAGAAAATCAGAGTTACAAAATACAAGAACAAGGGGGTGTGTCACACTTTGGCCTTGCCAAAGTATCTTAAGGCAAAAGAAGATTTGTGGAAATTCAAATAATTTCACCATCCAAAAATATAATCTTCAAAAAAAAAAATCCTCTAAAAGAAACCAAAATCCTTCAAGATATTATTATAACTCTATAACTAATCTCAAGTTTCAACACAAGCTAAAATATTATCTTTCAACAATCCTCATATCAAAATAGACCTACTATCTAGCGGCCCAAGTCCCTTAAAGCTACTATACTCTATAATGAATCTAAACACAATGTCCTTGCCTTGGTAGGCAAGGCCAAAAAACCAAAACTAGGAGAAAGGAGTTAGCTCCACCACTATTTCACACAACAAAATGAGTTTGAATAGCTTTTGGGTGAAGTTGCCCAAATCCTAACAAGTATCAATTTCTTATCACTCACACTTGTCGACCCTTCAATTGAAATGGTTTTTTCGGGTATGTTATCTTAAAGAGCTTTCATCATCTTATACATTCCTTTGCCAAATTGATGGGGGTAATAAATGTGATGTAGCTCAATCTCAAGGATTCATGGACCATCAAGGGCCTTGTTATGGCTAAGTGCCAATCATGTGTCAAAATTTTGTTTGAAATCATCATTGAGAGCTTTTTGCAAATATCTTTGAAACAAAGTCCATTCCAATGTTGGTTCGGTTATAGATTTTTTTGTTCATAACCCCTAGGTAGGGGTTTTTTTTAATAAAAATAATTGGGTGTTGATTAGGTTATAAATGTTTTAAAAATTGGATGTTAATTAAGTTATCAATAATTTTTGGGTAAAATCATCAATTCTGCATAAGGGTAGTTTATCAAATAATTGATTGATAATTGCTATTTAATTTTGTTGTTTATTAATAATTTATTTATCAATAATAATAATAATAATATCATTATTATGGTTTGCTATTGAAAAAATTAGTGTTTTAGGATTCATAACCTACCAAGATGATAACTAGGTCATCCAAGTAGGTTATTAAAATTTGGAAATTCAATATTAGGCAAATAGGTTTTTATTAGGAATTTAAAAATCAATAACTGATTATGGTAGGTTATTAATAACTAGCTTGATAACCGAGTCACAATTTGATATATTATTGAGTTGTGACCCGGTTATTCCAACACCAAAAGAGATCTTTGATGCCATTAGCCATGTTAAGGTCATGCACGAGGTTGGTTATTTAGGGGTGCAAGGTTTAGGGTGCAAAACTTACTCTGCATTCTAAGAGATTTTGTGCACCTTAAACTTTTCTTAGTTTTGGGGCACATTTATTGCAAGAACCTAATGTGGTCACACATTCATGACCTCCATATCAAGCAATGACATGGTGAAGGTGAAAGGTAGTGGTTATTTTGTAAGGTTGGTGATTGATGACTAGGGTTATTTTCATTCTATTGTCACTATGGATAATTTCATTTATTGTGTTTTTGTATAATGTTGATAGTGAGAAAAATGATAGTGTTGGGTTTTGAAAGTTGGGTTGTGTTTTGTTCATTGTAATGTTTTTTTGTACTTTCTATGTGAAAATGATTGTTTTGTTTGTTTGTTGCACCAAGGTGTGGTAAAACCATCTTAAGATGGTTTTAGGGTTTTCCAATTTGGTGAGGTGGGATTGTTTTGAACTTTGTTGTATATATATATATTACAAAGTCTTGATCATCGTATGCATTCTATTTTTCTACAACATCTCTAAGGTGTTTTTGAAAAATAATTATTCCTTAATTTTAATCAACTTTAGTTAAATCATGAGTGTGACTAGACTTTCAATAAGCTTTCAAGTGGTAGTGGGTTTGCAAATTGTGCAAGGTATGTTCAAACATTTTTCTTAACACCATTTTCTGTGTGTTAGGAACATAAAATCGAGTTTAGAGGTTGAAAAAAATTGTGTAAATCCACCTTTTGAAGTACAAAAGTCACTCACCCTATGAATTGTGACATTGTCATTCATGCTTTGCTAGTTAACAATAAATTCTTTTTTCTTGACATGATGGCTGAATCTAAAGAAAATTTGAAAAATCAAAGCTCAACAATTTCAAAATAAATCTTCAAGTGAATTTATGGTTAAATGGAAACACTATCCCAAAAAGTAGGCCATTTGAGAAAATGAAAAAAAAATTCAAACTAATTTCAAAAAAAATTCCTCATTGAGGATAGTGACTTGTTTTAGGAGAGAGAGTATATTCTGGGTACTTATTCTGTTTCATATTAATTAGTTCGGGGTGCCTCAAAAGTCCAACTTTTTTTTTTTTTGGCAATAAGCCAATTTGATTGGTCCATCACAAAAAAAA
>Ga0209208_10007555_pt1 | contig 14692 bp, 8 predicted proteins | sample S1TSphfallax_3_FD_187694 | JGI IMG/M metagenome (GOLD analysis project Ga0209208, IMG submission 187694) | Host-associated microbial communities from peat moss isolated from Minnesota, USA - S1T2_Fd - Sphagnum fallax MG (SPAdes) (version 2) | ecosystem: Host-associated > Plants > Peat moss >...
TGCTGACTCACTTTTCAATCTCACAACAATAATTTCTATTGATTTTTTTTTTTAAAATTATGGAAAATAATATAGCTCGTAAATTATCAATTGGAAATTAGTTTTATATTAAATACTTGATTATGAATATATTGTAACTAAATTTTCATCAAGCCCACCATTCAAGGAACTTTTTGATACCCTTCTAAATATTAATCGTGATGATTGGACTTTATTTAATATGAATGAAATTTGGACATTCATGAATGAATTCCATTCATGAATTTCCATAAACAACAAACTTAAATTATATGAAATATAACTTTTCTATGAGCAATTATATATTTTGATATATGGTTAATGGCCTACATTGAGATTGTTGCTAGATGTCATTTGTGATAGAATGTTATTGATATCATTGGAGAAAACTCACAAACGATTAAAAGACATGTTGAACTTTCACATGCCCAAAAAACAAAGTTGTTTTTCCAATATGATAAGATAACTATTTGGCACACAAAGTTTTCCCAAAAGTCACGTGCATTTGGAGCACAATTTCAAAGAGCAGATCAATTCACATTGAAAAAGTGATGAGATTGAAAAGCTTTTGGCCACAACCATAAGAAAATGGTTTGCATGCCCAAATATGGTGTTGTGACTTAAATGGTGGTCTTGTGATGCACCTTTGGGCTAATATTGGTGGTAATTCCTCAATTGGGAGAAAGCAGAATTTTCAAAAGCTGGGACACACTCCCTTAGTCTTGTCTAGGACAAGAGAAGAGAACTTTGCAGTAACTAGGATAAGATAATGCATTTTATAAAGAGAGCACTTAGTGCAATTTCAAGCCAAAGTTAATTTTGATATTCACCACAAACTCACTAGATTCATCACAACTTGGACCCTTTTGTGTTGAACTAACCCCCTCATGATATACTTTGTAATTAGCGATGAGCCCTCCAGCAAAATGACAATCCCCAAAATTAGCAATGACCTTCTCCTGAAATTGGGACAATTCCCAATTTTTTAAATCTTCATAATTCCAGGAACTTCATGCTTACAACAATTTAAACCCGTCTTTTTAAACCCTCATCAAGAGGGTTTTCTAAATCATCCCAAACTTGTGAATCTAACTCAATTTGCTCTTCCAAATTGTCTTTGAATAGCCAAAAACTCTTTTGGGCAATTTGTGTCTCAACATTTCAAAGAAATCTTGCACTTGTGTATATATATTTTGGTGCAACTAAGTTGGCAATGAATATAAAACTTTGTATCATATGTACTCTCATTGGAATGCGGATTAAGGGATTTGGAGCACCAAACCACCCATCCATCACAAATAAACTTCAGTAAAATCATGAATCACATGATCAAAGAAATTAAAGTTTGTTGTAGAGAAGCTCGACAAAATTACTCTTGAAGGAACGTAGAAATTTCAATGGTATTTATCAATCCTTGAATGACCACACCTCTCCAGACCTCCCTTTGCAACTGGGTCTCCCTGTTTAGACCAATCACATTGACACTAGATGGTCTATAGCTCCTTTGCAGACTAGCTTGCAGATTACAACTAAAGCAAGACTTGGAGGGATGCACTGATGATTGCATGGCTGCTATTTGTCATCTTAAACTGACAAGAGATTGACTTGACCTGCAATCAGACAATGCCAATCACTTTCCACTTGCACATGTGAACAGATATATATATGCAGACAGTTGGAGAGCCTGGGTTTGGTGATGTGCTTCACTAGGTGATGCACCATGGGTGGGGATGCCAGGACAATGAAGAATGGTATTCTTTTGCTGGTCTTACTACAGCAGGAGTATACATCTGTTTTACTTCCCGAGACTACCAAAAACTGCAGATGACTTTGTTGAGATAATCACAAAAGACATGCACTTTGCTATATTGTAACTGGCTCAGCCTACACATCACACCACTTACACTATACACATCTAGAGAGAATTTTCAAACTAATTGCACAAGAAAATTGTTGTGCTTTGGCATCCATAAAAATTGTACTGGTTCTGTGGCTAAAATCGCATATGGATTGTGAACTTTGTTTAGAGTACAAGAAGGGCCATTCATCACCACATAATGGTATTCACCTGTGAGTAGACAGATGCTTCCTGAAGAAAGGATACAATTAAAGGATGGCGTCTATAGAAGATTCAGGTGGTAAGGATGTAATCTGCTTGGAGCAAGACTTTCAATTGGTTGTCTTACTTAATATATTCACCCTGGGCACCATTGCACAGACCCATTCTTCAGTCAACTTTTCACTTACAAATTCAATTGTTTGTTGTTTGACTCAATATCTTCACCCTGAGCAACATTGTACACCCATTTCTTCAGTCAATTTTTCACTCAGATTTGTGGCTCTCCGTTGAAAGCAAGAGGAGGAATAATTGATACTTTGATCAGTCTTATCATCAAAGAACAGGTGGATATCAGACTGCATTTGAAAAAATAGAATTTTATTTAGTCCTGGCAAATGGGTTGTATGTATCTTGGTAATTGTATGAAAGAACCTTGTGATTGGGCACTTGTCTTTACAGAGCTTTAAGGATGTGGGCCTTGTGTCTGTAGTCCAGTATAAAATAGTTGCACATATGGTGGACACTACAAACAATAACATACAGCTATTGTTTGGCACTAAACAATTCCCAAAAGGGAATGTCAAAAAATATTTTTAGGACTACTGCCAGAATTTTGGAGAATCCAGCTCACAACCTCCCAACCACTAGCTTATGTCTTTTCTCTTCACAAAAGTAGTGTACCTTTTTAATTTAGCCTAGTTTGTCCAAATTCAGGAACGTGAAAAACACAGAACTCTCGATCACAGTTTTCTGGGAAAACATAAATATTTTGACAATTTCTGCTGATTGTGAGTGGTGATAGACCATGTATTTTGTGTTTTTCTATCAGAGCAGATGTGTGGCATAAATCCATTTCCATGGTCTTTGCAAATGAGATGTCAGAAGGAATACTTTGATAACTACCTCCTGGAAATAGTTGAATTATATGTTCCACCAAAGAGAAAAAGTAGGTAATTGATTCCAAAAAATTGGAAACTATATACAATTCCTGCAGCTCCTCCTCTACTTGAGGACCCAGTAAATAAATTCAGCCAATGCAATTTATATCTCACTCTCTCCGTGTAGATCAGGAAGTTGAAGTCCTGAGCAACTGATACCATAACCCTTAACACTATGGATCTGTCTACAATCAAACAGTCACAACAATGGCATCCAAACTCAAGAATTTGGGAAAGAATCGATTGTCACCTTTCCTTGATTGAGCTTATACCTATACTAAGGAGACCTGCAAGTGGAATGGAGGATCACTCTGGTGCCTACTGAGGTGTAACTATATAGTGTGGGAAAGACCTGGATTTTTGTAAGGTTTGGTGTGAAATACCTGGGGAAATGATGGTGAAATAGGAAACTAGACAGGAACTGCTCCTGTCAAAGATCCAAGTTGTGATTCGTGCCAGTTCAAACTATCGGCACGACACAGGCCGCGTGAACGACTAGACTCTTTCTCCACGTCTCTCGCCAATGACAAACGTTTCCTATTTTCGGACAAGGCCAGATCGCGTTGCAGATTCTCCGCTTGCAATTTCACCTTTTCTAGCTCTTGAGTGGCGTCGTGGAGTCTCGTCGCCATCGCGTCGCAATCATGTCTAGATTTCGAAAGCTGGCCAGCGAGATCCACCGTCTCCAACTCCTTCAAATTCTGCCGTTTCTGACGCAATGACTCGAGCTCCGAGCGAGCAGAAGCCAGCTCCATTTCTCTCGCCGCCAAGGAGGAAGACAGGGAAGACAACTGAGAGTTGAAGAAACGATTCTGCTCAAGAGTTTCGGCCTCCAGATCTCCGAGCTGTGCACACAATCTCTCTTCCGCTTCTTCCAACACCTGCTGCGAAGAAAGCAATCTCTCTATTTCTCGTTCATGCCGGAGTTCCATCTCTGCCAAATCTCTTTGGTGCTGGATTTGCAACTCCATTAACTGTTGCTGTAGTCCTCCCTCTCTATCCAGGCCCTGTTGCACCTCTTTCTGTAGGTGCAAACTCCGGGATGTGGCCTCCGCAAGCGTGGTCTTATCAAGTTTCCAGGCCTCCATTGCTGAGGCAAGGCGTTGCTGCAAGGAGGCTATGGTAGCATCCTTGGCCTGAGATGCCCGTATCATGGCATCAATCTTCCCCTTCAAGACCGATGCGCTTTCCATTATCCTTGCCACAGACCACCACCTAAATGTATTGAGCAAACAATCCCTCGAAAGTCGAAATGTGGCCCGACTTTAAATCACCTCAAAATTGTCACAGCAACAAACTCACAGCACGAAATTGGAGACTCTAGAGTATCTTCCAGTCTCTGTATCAATCGATTCAAACGCAGATCCCCGGAATCATGAAGCACACAAGTTACTGCTGAATAGACAACACACAACACACAACAACAAGTTCTGAAACAAATGTCGCAACAACAACAAATGCAGTTACAGTAACAGATCTCACAGAAACCTCATCAATTACAGTTCAAAAGAGCAACGGAAGAGCCTGAGAAATACCCTTCTTGACGGGCGCCACATCAAGGATATATAGAATGCGTGAGCGACGGAAGCAGCAGAGGTAGTAAGCTGAGACACGGCAGAATAAGACAAAGAAAGATGAGACGACACGACACGAGAGGTGGAAGCGGGCGTCGAGGAGCGCAAGCGAGGGCGGAATCGCGGGCACGGGAGGAAGCGTGGGCGCGGGGTGGGCTTGGGAGACCAAGAAGGGGCCCAGGTGCAATGTACCACAGGTGGGGTACCCGCCCCAAGTAGCACCGGTTGCTTACACCCTTTTCTTTCCTGTTGTGAAGTTACTTGCTAAATGCCTGACGCCACTCCTGGTCTTGAATTTTATTGCGTTAACAATGTGCCAGTTTCCATTTTTGGCCTCCATGTGGCGGAAAATGAGTGTTCCTGGCCAAGATTCCATGCTAACAACTAGTAACTACCAAATCTTTTGGGAATTCTCCACAACTTATATACTACTGTAACAATTACCTTGCCAACTTCAACACGTCTGTCCAATAAATAATTAGTTTTGAAATTTTCATTTAAAAAATTCTAATATTCCTCACGATTCAATTTTTTCCTTCCCAAATTTTTTTTTGCTCTTTGATGTTTATTTTGTGTGTGAAAATTTCATCATTTCTGGAAATAATATAGTTACCATCAAAGCTGCCAAGCTGCTATGGTACATATGCTACCCTATATGAAGTATTTTCCCCTATTAAGCACAGCATCACATCATGGACCTCACAAATGGGGTAAAACATTCCGCCACTTACCAAAAAATATCATAAATCCAATGCGGTTGTCTTTTGTCTTTTGTTTGTTTCCAATCTGTTCTCATAATGCTCCCATCAAGTTCCCAAGGGGTCCTTGTCAGGTTCTCATAGGGTTCCCCACGTAAACCCTAAACCCCTTTTTGACCACAGTTCAAATAATTGAGATAAATTGTAAAGGGGGCACAAAATGGGAAGCAAATCCAAGCTTTTTGACTTGAGATATGCCCAATGTTCCCAAAAAATCAGAAAATCAATGTCACTTCCTCTTTTTAAAAATAAAATAAAAATTGTAAATGTGTAACATCAAGAAGGGTTACAAGGGATAAAAGTTGTAAATACTAATAATGTGGCTTAGGGGAAGAAGGATGGATAAATATGGAAATAAATAATTCAGCTTATTGGCCCTATCTTAAGAACATTTGACTAAAGACATGGACTTGAATTCATGAACAATTTAATTAGTTATATTGGGTTAGACATAATTGAAGATGAATTATGTGAACTTAACTAAATCTTAGAGGGAAAATTTTCAAATAATTTAATATTTTTCCGTATGAAAAACGTGTCATAATACTATTGGCTTGTAATTGATGAATGAGAATGTTTAGAACATATAAATGAATTGGGTCAATAATTCATATTTTCTCTATTCAAATACATAAAGGGGTTGTGGTTGAACTTCAAGCTCATATTTTTGCATAGATGATTTCATGTTGTTATTTTGTGTGAAGCCTCAAAATAAAGCTTTTGTGTAATGAATCTATGCTTCAAAAGACTATGGAAATGTTCACACAAGCTAACATATGTGATTTTGATGATTGCTTGCATAATGAATCGGTTACTTTAGTTCATTTTAAGAATTCGCACCTACTTACTTGTAGGGTAAACAAATTTTGTGACCAATGTGAAAACATTACAACATAGACATACAAGATTATGGGATTGGACACTAGCAATTGTCAATACAACTTGTAGCTTGTAATTTGCATGCATGGGTACAGAATTATTTTTTTAATTGTTCCTAGCATGTTCCCAATGATGTTCTTCAAGTTCTCAATGTGTTCCCCATGATAATCCCTGAGTTCTCAATTTGTTCCTTTATAATGTTCACAATCACACTACAATTTTATCCCATACAATAAGTTTTCCCATTTTTCACCTATATAGGTGGGGCCAAAGGCATTACATCATCACATTAAAACTTCTATTTTCAGAACCTTGCATAGTTTCAGTTTGTTGGCCTTGCCTACCAAGGCAAGGATATTGTGTTTAGATTCATTAAAGAGTATAGTAGGTTAATGGATTTTGGGCCCTAGGTAATAATGGTCTATTTTTATATGAGGATTTTTGAAAGACGATATTTTGGCTTCTGTCTGAAACTTGAGATTAGTTATAGAGTTATAATCTCTGAGTTTCCATAATTTTTCTTCTGCCTTCAGATACTTTTTTGTAAACGGCAAGGCCATAATGTGACACACCCCTTGTTTTTTTTTTCATAATGAGCCAATCAAAATGGTCCATCATCAAAATATATAGAAACAAAAAGAACTTGGGAAATATCCCATTATTAAGAGAAGCAACAATGGATAGATACCCACCACGCATGTGGGGGGCAAAAATAAATCCGGTAATAATCCAAAGGATAACTTATTGGATAAGATTTACAATATGCTTTTTCAAAGTTAACTTTGGTTCCAATGCTTGATCTAAAATAGATTACGTGCCGACATGTCAACACTGTTGTTAAATCAAAAAACCACGCCAAGCCGCCGAGTTTTACTCTTACTCCAACGACGAGTCAACTGGGGAGAGAGAGAGAGAGGAGAAGGTCCCAAAGAAGATGGTCATAGAATTTACATGAAGCAACAGGCGAAGAAAGGAGGGAGCAAGGAAGGTGGCGAGGGGGGACGTTGTGCATTGAACCTGGTCGATTTCTGCATACCAAGCGCAGCACTCCCTCCTTTGTCTTTTCTTCCGTGACTTGACCCACTCCCCCAAGTTTGGACTATTCTGGAAATGAAGGTCTTTCTTTTAGAATTTTTAAAAAAAAAAGTTTGTCTCTATCTTCCACCCCATCTCCTACCTCCTCACAATTCATGGAGGGTTAGGCCAAAATAGGTGATGAACACAGTTGAGAATAGAAAGTCTGCTCAGCCAATGAATGCAGCTCAGTTTTTCCTTCTTTTCGAAAGCGTTTTGGATTTTGGTTCTCTCCAATGTATTCCCCAATAGCCCCTCACTTTGTCCCAGATCCTTTGCTCAATGTTGTCGTCTTTGGAACGCTATATAGCTGGCCCAATTAATTATTCAGACATGTTTCTATCTTTTTGGAACCCATTCAGGTGGGTCAATTATTGAAAATCATATGTTTATATTTTTTAATTATATACTTCAAGGAGTCTCCAAGGTTTTAGAACTTCTTTTTTTTTGGGGAGGGGGGGTTATGGGTCAATCAGAGAGGTTCATTGTAAAAGACAATTCTAAACTTGGACGACACCCCAAGCTTTTAGAATTTTTTAAAGATGCACAATGGATGAATGTGTCATCTCAATTTTTTATTTATTTGTACAATTGCAATTTTTCATCCATTGCGAAAATTTTCATTCATTATTTTAAAAGTGAATTAATTTTTCATTCAATTTGAAATCTTTTTTCACAAATATTTCATCCGCCGTGCAACTTTAATTTTTAATTTTCATCATCATACAAATTTTCATCCATTATGCAACCTTCCTCTATAATTTTTCATTTATTTTGTAATCTTATTAAAAATGTTAAGCATTTCACATAATTTGAATATTAGTGCAAACTACGAAATTTCAAATAGCCCTTGAGAAAGACCGTAATGAACAACTGCAGCCTAACCATTTTGGAAACTAGGCCATCTCTAGGACGCAACACAACCATTTTCAGCAGCCAAGGAAAAAGAACACAACCTAACGGGCACTTGAACACATTTGCCTTGGGGAAAGGCATTTCCTAACAACCAAATTTTCCTCAAAGAACAAAACCTTGAGGAAAATAATATTTATCAGGAATGGGTGTCCTTCATTTCCATATGAAAGCCATCCAGAACAAAGATGGAGATGATAAAAAGGTTTTTAAACATGATCTCTTGCTTAAAGTAGAAGAGGTCAACCCCTGCAACACATCAATTCATCTTAAAAGATAATCAACCCCTGTGACACATCAATTCATCTTAAAAGATAATACCTCCATGATACTAAACATAGCTGATGATGATGATGATGATGATGTTGTAGTCATGGTGGGTCAAGGAAAAATGATAAAAAATAATAATTAATTAGTTTTCACATGGTCATTGGTAATAAGCATACATACTTTTGTGTCAAAGATTGCATTTAATTCTTTGCTACTGTTTAGTGCTCACCCTACCACTATAGAGCCTTAAAGTTGCAGCTGTTGTGAACCTTGCCATGCCTTGAAAGTGTTCACAATATTCACTCCACTACTATTCATGAAGTCTGTTGCATACTCTGTAACGTATGTTCAACTTCCTCAGCAGGTCTACAATATTATATGTATGAAGCAATCAAAATGATAATGCAACTATTTAAGTTGCCAAGTTAAAACCAAAAAATTATATTTTGTGGATTGTTTGAAGTAAACACTCATGCTTTCATTATGCTGCATGAAGCAACATTGAATTTCATTGACCACATATCCTGCTCCAAAAACTCATATTCCTCATCAGTAAGAGCAGCTGATGCCACATAACATGACCAGCTATGTAGCAACCATGTGGTGCTTTTCCACAGATTCAGCAAACCTCATTTATCCCCTGAAACTGCACGGCAGGAAAAGTGTCCCAAGTGCATGGAGGCCGGCGCAGCCACCCAAATACCCAACAGACATGACAAATACATCTATTTTAATAACCTGGCTCCATCATGTTTTAGGCAACTATAAGCTGAATCGTTTGGTCTAGAAGAATTGGAATTTAGTTGAGGAATGGAAGTTTTTTCACCATTGACTGTGCAATTGTTGTAATTACAGGCAGTCATCAGATTTTTTAATTTTTTGAAAATTTCACTACCTTGCTATTTTTCATTGTATTCAAAATTGCAAGTTAAGTAGAATGCATTCATGAAGAGTGTGTTGAAAAGGAAAAGGGTGGCACATTTGGACATGGGATGAAAGAGAAATGAATGGTCAAAGTTGCACATACAAGGGCCATTGTAACGAAAAGACAAGGACATAGTAAGTTTATAATCCCCATTGTGTATGCATCAATTGACACAAGAAATCAAACAGAACATAAACCAAATTATTCCACACATTCATTCCATCGATCGTGGAGTTATACAAGCTAAAAGAGTCATAGGTGTACTTAAGTAGGCTAATTTATGATCCTAGTTAGTAAAGCTTGTGTTCTAGGTCATAGGGGTTAGGGTTTAGGTTAGTCCCATTCCTTTTTCATTTAGCTAGATGTTTTTTTCTCTTTTCATTCTACAATCTTTATCTCCTTCAATCTAAAGATACACTTTTCAGAAGTTTGTTTGAAGGAAATTAAAAAGATCAATAAAGAAAACCACAAGTGGACGAGAAATTAAGTACATTAGAAAAGGGGAAATATGCACCCTTGATAAATTATAATATGCCTTCAATATAACAAAAGTTGGAAGCATTGAATCAAGTCTTGTGAATGTAGTGTAAAGTGAAGCATGCAAGGGTTTCAAAGGCTTTTGTTCTCACTCTCTATGTTGCGTTTGAATTTATTTTTGTATTTTGTTTGTCCTTCAAATTTTTTGTGTGTTTTTTCCTTCTTGGTATGTTTATTTACATGCCACATCCATTTTGAAATAGTCACACTATTGTTGTCATGAACAGATTCATTACACACATATAATGGTGGGTTGGATTCATTTTGACTCCCTTTGTACTCTTTTATTTTTGTTTTTAATCACAACCACCTTTTAGATTGTAACCATCATTTCACAAAGTTTATGATGATTCTACTTCATCCCTTCATGTTTTTTCCTTGATAAATTGAAGTGGTAGCAAGAAAAAACATGAATGTGTAGCTCAAAGAATATGAGTGTTATAAATTTAAAAGAGTCGAAAAAAACATTGGAGGTTTAAACAACAACTCTAAGATAATGCCAAGCCTTCAAGATTAGGTTTCACAAATAATCTTCTTGCATTTGCTTATGATTCATAACATTCACATTTTAGAAAGTTCTTAGGAGGTGAAATCCATAATTTTTTTGCAATGTTGTAATTTTGTGAGGTCACTAATTAATTACAATTAATGACAAGATGTTTTACATGATGAGAACCTTTGAATGCTACATATTATAATCCCAAGTCCATTAGCTTCATTAACCAACCCATCCTCACCCTAAACCTAGAATTGGATTAAAACCCATACCAATGCATTTTATCAAAATGAAAACCATTAGAACTAGGAACAATGGTAAAAAACAATTTGATATAGACCCAAAACCAATGGGTTTTGGTTTTTTGAAAATTTTCAAGAACCAAAACCAATGATTTTCTTTAAAACCTAAGAATTGGTCAATTTTGCCTATGGTTTTTATTTGGGATATCTTCTAAGGACTCAATATATGATATATTAAGCAAAATGAACATTTAAATGCAGTAAATTTGTTAGAAAAAATTTAGTAATGGATTTTTGAATGGTTTGAAATGGAACATATTTTCATGAGTCCATGTCATAATCATTTTTTAATGGATTTTATTTCTCTTAAAATTTTATTTAGAATGACTTTTATTCATTGGAATTTTTTAGCTCATTAACCACCATGTAATTCCCCATTTAACCAATATATAAAAGTAGACTGTCATTTTAACACTATCATGTGGACTTTTGGAGAGTGATGTATCCCATAAAAAATGAACCACCTTACCTTGCAATCACCCTAAAAATATGGATTAACTAAAGATTCAATTGTTTGCTATATCTTTTTCTTCTTTAGTAACATATGTAAATTGGTTTCAATTAGGAATAGGTGCTGTCATGTATTGCAGTATTATTATTATTTTTGATTAATTAATTATTAATTTAAAACACTCTTTTTCAAAAGACTAAAGCCCTCCAAGAAAAAACCTGCCTTCAAGAGTGTGAGGGATTTTATGCTTGCAAGCAGGGTATTAGATCCCTCTCACTCTTCAGGAGTAGGTGTAAGAAACTGCCCCCTCCTATGCCTCATGATCTATATATGTTTAGGTTTGTATCTTCTTTCCATTTGTTTTATTCCATCTTTCTTAGGTAGAAATCATGGTAATTTAGATTTCATGAAACCAATGTGTCTTGTATATGCCAGGTGTGGACATGTGTGGATGGATGTTCCATTGAACATAGTTTTTAAATGATTTTGAACTATGTATTTATCTTGAGTAATTGTCATAAGACAGATAATGAAAGTTCTTTAATTACCATGTTTGTGCTACCAAGAAGAAAAAATGGCATGAGTTCCAAATTACTGAATGGTAATCTTGTAAATTTGTATTGGTAGAAAAGACCTCACATTGAATACGGGTTTTGCAAATGATATCACATGGCATTTTTGTGTTTGTTGACATGGGCATCAAGTTAGACACATTGTCTCGTGTGTCAATTTTCATGCAAAAACTGAATGTATCAATGGCAGCTTCATTTTGAATACCATCTCCCATGATCAATATTCAATCCTCATGATATCTGACTGGCTATTTCACACTATAGTTACAATGCAGAGATGCAATTGTTGAATAGGTTGATGATGTGCTCCAACATCAAATTGTCGAACCTCAATAATGGATATCCCCTTCACATCAATGTTTTTTTTGGGCAGATTTTTGCTATTCTGCAGAAACAATTTGAGGAAAACTTCTAAAACCATGGGTTTTCAGTTTGAAATGTATTTGGCATTAAAAAATCACCACTTCTGTGACTTGTGAAAAAACCATTGCTTTACATCATGGGAATCACAGCTTATCACTTCTTTTACTCATACATTTTTTTTAAAAAGTACTCTTCTGTACACAATGGCATATATTTAAAAATATGCTAAATTATGTATGTTCAAACTTTCACAATCCTTAGTCCTAATTGTTGGGTACTTCCACTCTTTTCATTTCCAAACTAGCTATCTGGTTTCGGACCTTTCAAACCATGAATTTTCTCTCTTGGGTGAAGGAGTGTTTCCATAAATAAAATAACCATCTATTGCTGAATGGAGTAAATATTTAGCTCCTTTCATTCCTTCTGATAGCTTTCACAATTAGTTGTTTAAATTCACAATTAATTGGTGTAAATTAATGTTAATTGATAAGCTTTTTTTCTTTTGTGATGTCATCATACGTTTCTCTTTTTACATGTCTCTCATCAATGATAATTCCACTCATGCAACCATCAACTTAGCATTCACAGCAAGTTTTCAACAGCTTGTTCTTAGAGTTAATGCCTTTTACTCTTTCTTCACAACCAAAGCACCATAATCTTGATATTAACAGTGGATACTATATTGTGGGTCCATGTCACTTTGATCAAAATCCTATCCTTTGATCATTTCAAATTGTTGCTACAACCTATAATGGTTACCATAATAGTTGCAAATTTGATTTTCTAACATTTATGCAAACTGTACATCATCATTCCCTAAAGTCATTAATAACTTTAGATGTCATTATTAATATTTTTAAAAACAGACGTTTTTGAGAACTTCAATATTGGGATGCATTCCTCCTCACTTTCCAATGCATTTCCAAAGTGCTTCATTCTTTGGGGAATGCACTAGGGACATATGGACCGATCAAAATTTACCTCCATAATAGGATTCAGCTTTAACATTTCTATTGTGTAGACTTATACAAACTAGTTTATAAAAGATAATCTATCTATGAAGGAAGGTAGTTTGTTTTGTTTTGCAATTATGAGATCCACCGAACCGGGATGCTTCAGATCATGTTCTTGGTGTCTCTAGAAAGCTCTTGATAAGGACGGATGCATGGGCTTGATTCCATGGTGTTTGGACTTGGAGTGCAAAAGTTCTTGAATATTGAATGATTTCTTCACTGAAAATTAAATTAAATCATAGCCGAAAGTTTAGGAGGAATTGGAATGTGCCTTTGATGTTGTTGGAGAGGTCTTGATGAGTAAGATTTAATGGAATTTATTTGGTAACATTGGATTCAGGATGTGGGAGATATTGATTTTTAAGTGATTTTTGTCGCTGAAAATTCAAATAAATTCCAAAAAATCAGGTTTTGGAAAGAAAAATCAGTTGCACCAACCGGCACAGGCCACATTAGTGATAATGAAATCTAATTTTAATGCAAGAAATCCAAAGTGATTTTTCTCTATATCAAGATATCATTCACTCGCATGAAGGAATCCAGGCCCAAAACAGATTCCAATCTGATTCTTATTTTCCACATTCATCCAATGATTTAAATTAAATGAAATTCTCTACAAATTCATACATTCTTTTACAAAAAAGTAGAAATGTCTATCATGTAGGGCCAAGGAGGATTGGGTGTCATAAACAAAATTCACTTCTAGTGTAACACAGTGCAAGTGATAACAGAAGCACAATATTAACATGTTCAAGCTACTGAATAATCCTCGGTCTAATATCAATGATGATGTAGGTCCAAAATTCTATTTCATGTTTCAAACAAAAAGAGAAAAAGAAAAAAATGCAAGGCATATATCTACACAATTGCAGCAAGAAAGGGAATGAAAAACTAATTAACAAATAATGCGAAGCAAACAAGTAGGGCATGTGGTCCTTATGATGTAGAACTACTCTTGTACAACCTTCAAGAACAAGGACTTGGATTTGTTGTGTACATGGCCTACAAGAAGAAGAAAACAGACAATTTATACTTAAAAGTCTGATTCTTCATCTTCCTCTTCATTTTTCGGCTTCATTCTGTTTTCCACTTTTGAAGTTATAGGCTGACACTGTACTCTTAAGTTTGCCACTAAAGCATAAAAAAGGCAGGATAATGTAATTGAAACTAATTGAATTTACAAATAGAGTAATAGTTGGGGACATAGTGTGATTCATATTAATTAGAACATGCATGCCCTCACAATTTTTATTTTTAAAGGAGCCATATTGATTGGCATGTTAACAATTTTTTTGGACCATTGCACATGCCCCCCATAGAAGCACCTCTTTGGACCCCCAGTTGCAAATAGAAATAAGTGTGCACCCTTGGATTTCACCTTTTTAGTTTATATACAGGGGGTTGAACTTTGAGCAAACCATATTGGCTAAAACCCAGGCACTATTGGGAACATCTTGGGGAACGCATTTGGGAACACTTTGAAAACTTAGACTCTTTGAGACCATGATGAGAACACAACAGAAAAAAAACAAAATATTCCCCCCCCCCAAG
>Ga0209208_10007556_pt1 | contig 14691 bp, 6 predicted proteins | sample S1TSphfallax_3_FD_187694 | JGI IMG/M metagenome (GOLD analysis project Ga0209208, IMG submission 187694) | Host-associated microbial communities from peat moss isolated from Minnesota, USA - S1T2_Fd - Sphagnum fallax MG (SPAdes) (version 2) | ecosystem: Host-associated > Plants > Peat moss >...
GTATGCTTCCATGAGGTCTTGGGTTCAATCCTTGATGGATGTGTGCATTAATGCATCTTGAACAAATGGAGTTTACAAACATGTACATCATGGCGAATGGTGCAAAACCCTTTGTTTGGCCCACTTAATGACGCTAAATTGTAAGTAAGTAAGTAAGTAAGTACAACTAGGTACATTAGAACTTGAGGGGCAATTTCTTTGCACAGCACAAATATGTTGCTGTTTTGTTTCATGTGTTCATGAGGGATATATTGGAGTTATCTGCAAAGTAAGGAAAACACAGCACCAGAACCCTGAGTTTGGTCATACACAGGGTGAGATCCCAAAAAAACCTGCAAAAAAGTACATTAGCATTCAACCAGGGGTGAAACTCAGAAAACCATCATTTTTTTTTTGGGTAGTAAACTGAGTTTCATCCTGTCTTTCGTTTTCCCCCAGCGCCTCCATTGCGGCTAGTTATATTTTCAGTGCTCCTACTGTACAACTACTATAATTACTCTCGAATCTCAGTATGAAATGATGCATTTCGTACTGAGATTTAATAAAATTTCATTACTTTGAAGTTTATGCATACCAGGGAAAGAGGGGATACGGGGTGAAAGGAGGCCCAAAGACAGGGTGAAGACAGGGTCACTTTGTGGATAACTCTATTGTGAGCTAAGATTTTGCTCAGATTTGTAAGTGGTAGGCAAGCCCTTGTGTTTGTTGCTTCACTAGAAATGTGACCAAGGGTTTTATCATGTATAATGATCAGCGTCGCCATTGGCTGTTTCTTCTTTCTTTAAAAGAACCTCCAGTCTTAGTTTTAACATTTACAAAAGCTTTGGTAGGCTCTCCAAGTGCAAGTTAGAGCCTCATTCTTCAAAGTTTTCAAACTTGCAATTTCAGTCTTGGCAAATTTTTCAAATTCAAGAACATTTCAGTCTGGTTCGAAAACAGGATCTCATTTCCATATACATGAACACTCCAAGGCTGAAATTTCTTTAGGTAAGGAGTCTTATAAGTTAAAACTGAGAATTGTGAAGGTACCAAGTTTAAGCAAAGTGATCACTTATGTGTAAAGTTCAGCCTACTTATTCAAGTTCTCCTCACTTTAATAAGAACTTGAACCCTAAGTTTTACCCTTGTAACCTATATAAGCAACCCAAAAGAGGAGATTACAACATATCTATTTTGGGATGGTTCAAAGTTTCATTAATTATTTTTGTGATAGGCCAATCAAAGATGCCCATCAAAAGAAAAATAATTGAACTTTGGGGATCCCTATAACCAATTAATTTGAGTCTCGGGTCAGATTTCTCACTACTCAAATGAATAAATCTTTTTCTCAAAAAGTCATTTCATTTTTTCATAATGAAGTTATTGTATTTTTCATTCATTGGAACTTTGAATTTATTTGAAATGTGTCATATGTTAGATGTACATCAAAACTATTGGATGAATGTGTAGAAATGTAACTCTAGATCAAGAAAAAATAAAATATAAATTTATTTTCATAGAGATCAAAAAATAATTAAGGATAAACATATTTTCATCAAAATAAAAAAAGCATTTTGATTTCTAACTAGGAGGAACTAATTTTCACAAATTTTGTCATCAGAACTAAGAAATAATCAGCACTTTCATAACCTTGACTGGAACGTTTTAGAGGATTATATGAGTTATTTAATGACAAAACTGATCCGAGGCTACAGTAGTATACCTAGTGTGGGGGCGGCACGGAGGAGAGGAGTTGAGAGGCTCTTGCTCACCTGCACTTCTTTCGTCTTTGGGAAAAAAGATGGAGCCTGCCCATCCATCATCTATAGTAGACCCAAGTTCACAAATGGTGGTGCAAGTTACAACCCAAGTTATGGCTCTATTTCTGAAGGCATGTCTATAGCTCAGACCTTCTGTAATAACACACTTAACAACAACAGCTTATACCAAATCAATATCCTTGTTCTTACATAAGGCTCTTCTTTGTGTTTTACATTAAGTTTTTGAATGTAGAGTTGTCCATAAAGTCACCCTCTTTTTGAGTCCTATTTGACCCTCTAAACTAGAATCCACGCCCAATTGACTCTAATCCCTAAGTGAGCAAAATTTGGTGCTGTTTCTGAAACTGGGTATCAGTTCTGAAGATTGGCAAGAGCTTATTTTGACAAAGCCTTACGTTAATGAAGAATTTGTGCAGCAGTTAAGAAGCAGGTAAGGCTAATCCAAATCTAGGGGTGGAACTTCCCTGAGGACCAATCTAGGTGAGAAAACAAGTTTGGCCCCTGTTTGTTCTCGCCTGCCTCCAATTTTCATCCTGACTTCTCAGTTCATCCCCAGTTAAGGCGAAACTGGGGCCCAGTACCCTGAGTTTGGGATACTTTACAGGTAATTCTAATAAACAGCTACTCATGGGTACATTGGGCAAATTAAACTTCTAAGATCTTGAAGTAAGGTTTGTGGGTTTTTGGATGGGCATCTGTCTCCAGTAGGAAGGACCTGATGATGTCTGGAAAAGGAAGGATGACAAATTATGATGAGATTTCAGTAACTATTGTTCCTCTGCTCAGAGCTTCAGGAACCCCCAAGCAGGAAGGCAAAAGAAGCTAAACAAAAGGTCTCCTGCTTAGATTCATGCTAGGAACACCATGAAACTTTTGAGCCCACAGACAGAGAAACCCATGAAATATGGAAAATGATGAGAATGTGGCGAAGAAAGTCATAGCAAATGAAAGTAAGCCTTGTAAATTAATTAATTAATGATATCTTCACTCCCATGCCTTGCTTGTATCAAAGTGTTCTCCCTTCCATTTGAATGACTCTGGAAGAAAATAATTTGGTTTTAGTGGTCTGCAATTCCAAGGTGTGCTCAGAAAACCTTTCTTGCACAACCCTCTACCTATAATATCTTAATACCAAAGGAGACTAGATGTCAGACCCACATATGATTGTCTATTGAAGATGCTTTGGAGGAAACTAGCCCCTTACTACTGCATGGTGCAAAATTCACTACTTTGATTACTTGGCTTATCCCCATTCCCAGTTAATTCAATAAATTCATAGCATAAATAGGTAAACACAAAGCCTGACTATGCTTGAAACAATATTAGATTATTGGAGGGGAGCCTCTTTATTTGTTGCAAGTTGCAATCTTATATGTGAAACAATTGTTTGGAATGTAAACATGCACATTTGAAAAAACAATTACTTTGGATGCAATATCACTTGCTACTTTTTGTGTTCATCCTATGATTGTTATTGTCAACCTCAAAGACATTATTTTCTATGGTATTCTTCCCTATCCCTCCCCCAAACCAATGCATATTATTCTTCACTATGAAATCATTATAGCCTAGTCTGGGTTCCTCCTCCAATATATATATATCTTGTTTTAAAAGTTATGTATGCAGACTGATCATGGACCCCATGTGATGGGAACCCCAACCACGCAACTGATGTCTCCCATGCAAAGGAGTGGGATTCCCCATCGGTCAGTCAGGAGAGCTTCTAACCAACTTTATATGTTATATTCAATCAGGTTTATGTCCCCCTCTCATCAGTTGATACCCTCATTGTAAGAGCTACAAACTTACTATGTTATATTCTATCAGGTCTATGTCCCCCCTCTCGTCAATGGATACCCTTGTCGCCTTTTCATTTCGAGGATTCCAGAGGATAGCATTGGTTTTTGGTGGAGGCAAGTGTAAGCTGGCAGGCCCAGCCCTTCACGAGCAACACACATGTTTGAATTCCGACCATAACTGCAAATTTTGACATCCTAAAATAATGTGATTCTTTGTATAATCCTCATCATGCGGCAAATGAAGCATAATTTTTTATTATATACATGTGGTTGGGTTGTATTAATCTAACAGTCTCCCAAACTCATCCGGGTGTAAAGCAGAAGTGGGGACATTTAGCACTACAACAACTGCAGCATTTGAGGTGCGTGTAGAGGTTTGGATGGAAAGATTTGCTAATGGAAATTATCTCTTAGAATTAGCCAGCTGGTTCCAAATTATCCCTGGCTGTGGCAGCTGGTGCTTGAGTCATCCTTCATGAACAGGAGGCGATTGGAATATGAAGTCCTGAAAATTAGAAAGCAAATCCTAGTTCTCATCATCAATACATGTACGTAAAAGGAATGAATGCTACAACTTGCAAACATGCACGACATTGATTCAAATTAGTATCACTACTTACCCCTGAAATGTGGGTTTCCTCACATGGTTTGAAGAAGCCTTATTAGAGCAACTCCAGTGATGCATTCTCTATTTGAGGTGGTATCATCAATATTTACCACATCCAAATTAGTGTTAATGTTTATCCCTCCCAACCCACAAACAATAATATTGAACAGTTGCTCTTAGAATTGTGCAATTGTTTCTAATGAGATCTCCTTATAGTTGGTAGTGCAAAAAAGAGTATTGCTTTGGAGAGTCAACAAATTAGAATATATGGGATTGAGTATTACATATACATACATTAAAACTAATGCTAGCTAATTAGATTTATGCTGTAGTGACTTGAATTGGAATGACCTTTCCTTCAATGAATCAACACAATTCAAATCAAGTCTCAAGTCTAGGTGGAGTGATGTTGTTCTCACCAACCAATTTCGATGGTAAATTTGATTATTGCAATCAATCTTTCAAAAATGACGATTCCATATTTCAACCAAATATTACAGAATTGTCATCTAAGACAAAATCTTCATCCATCCATGGACATGGCAGCATGTCATTTCAGACCCAAGATTAGAGTTTAATTCTTCCCAAGGCCAAGACCATCACTTCTTCCTATATAATAATGTACGCCATTATTACCCCCACTGGGTCATTGAAAGCTAATTTCCTATGTTGCTGGAGCTTGGAATGGTGTGCATGGACATCCTGCTCAGGAACTGGAAAGCATGGGAATCATTCGGAATTTCTCCCTTTTGTATAAAAAGGAATGATGTCATGGATGATGGTTCATGGCATCATCTTTCTCTCTTGTGTGTGGGTCTTCTCTGGAGGGACTCTCTCCTCTCAAGGAATATTTATATAACAAGTCTTTGGCTAAAGTATTATGTTGGTGAATGGACAAAAAAACCAATAAAACCAATGGCCGAAACCATCACACGCAAAACAAAAGGGAAGGCCAAAGAAAGGCCAAAAGATGCGGAGCCCGCAGGAGCCAAAGAAGGGAGAGAGCTAGTCCCTCTCATGGTAGGAAGGTATCTCATCCACCACCCTTTTAATGTCATCCACATGCAAACTATGAAGTCTAAAGGTCTAATAGTAATAGGAGGTCTAGAACAAGTATTTCTTACCAACGCAATCTTTCTCTCTATAGCAAAAGTTAAAGCATGTTGAAGAGCAATACTAACATGTCACCTACAAAATTGAATGCAAAAAGACAAGAATAAATAACCTTTCAATCGTTTCTTATGGAAAAGACAAGCACACTCCCTAATGAAATGATCCATATCATGCTTGAATGCGTCGTGCACCTCCATGGTCATCGAAATAAAGTGGTGCTCCTTCTATACTTGTGGATCTTAATAATGGCATTAAATTATGCAATTCCACGTACTAACTAACTAATGACATTCGTAACCATTGTCTTTCATGTTAGGTCAATAACCACCACGCCAACAAAAACCTAGTCCTCATGAGTCATGTAAATATCGACTCATAATGAAACTTTTGATGTAAGGGCATACCAGTGCTCTTTCCATATAATGTGCCCATTTTTTCAATTGAAGACATACATGACATTTCTAATGATGTCATATGTGGCTATTTGTCAACCTCTAAATGGACAACATGCTAGATGTGTGTTAGATACGTTAAACCCATGTCCACATTTTCACACATAATAAAATTAAATGTTAAAAATTGAATCAAACCAAAATGAAAACACAACGTTGAAATGAAAATAGAATGTGCAAGGCAGAACAAACAGATAGATGTTTTAACAATCGACCATAAACTCACCCCTTGTCTGAACATTGATGGTGAATAGCATTATTGAATGCTTATTAAATATTTCAAGAAATACCTAATACGGGGTATAAATTACAAACAACTTGTGGTTTTTATTTGGTGTGCCCCAATATTTTTTAAAGGCGCATTCACACTTGGGGTTAGTGATTCTATTGTTAACTCCCCTAACACCATGCTAGTCATTTAAGATTTACACCTACTTACCATGAACATTTTATGTTAAGCTACCATTCACTTAACTTGAAGTTGTCACCCATTTAACATTGGGTGCCACCTAGGATCCCATTTAACATTGACTTAACATCAAGTATGAATGCACCATTAGAGGATTAACTTGTGTGCTAGGACCCAGGCCTAGGCCTCCCATTTTAGAACATAAGAGTTGTTCCCAAAAAAGCTACCTACATCCAATGTTTTTTTAAAGAATCTTTTTTTGGTAGCCTCAGTTGGGATCATCCATGGGAAGACATGGAAAACAAGACAATCATCCATCCCTAGGTGATGTAATCAACCTTTGATATTTATGGCTACAAACTGAAAACTAAATATAAAAATCTGGATTACGAATTTTTATTATTTTGTTTTTTTCTCAGTTTTGGTGATTGAGACTCTCCAAGATCAGTTTCATCTTCAATGTCATGAAACTGGCTATCATCCAGAAGACAATTTAACCAAATTTGGCTGTAGACTAGATATATATGAAAGCCAAAAAAATTAAGAATACGTTAACAATTTTGCTACTTCCTGGAACCTTTTGTAGAAATCTGGCAATCCAAAGTCATTCAAAACCTGGCAAATTAGACCAATTCTATTCACAAAAGTCCTTCATATGTGCTAAAATCATATTTTTCAGCTCAAAAATGCAACAATCTGCCCAATTAAAAAAACACTGCAGGCTACATCCCAAAGAAAAAAACCCAATGAGAAAAGGAACATTACCTAGCCTACTCAATAGGTATATCTTTCTGGTCCCAGTTTTAGAACACTAGCCTAGCCTAGCCTAGCCTTAAACCTGGGCACAACCGGGTTCACACTGCGAACTCTGTCACCGAACCCACCCCACAACAAGTAGTGTGCGTGCGGCGGCAACCCTATTTTCCTGAGTAGGTACTAGGTAGCTACCACAGGCGGTGAACCTTTATCCGTGCACCTACCTCTTGTAGGGAAAGGGAAGTAGGACCTAGTTGTCTGGTGGTGGGACCTGGAAAGCTTTCGCCCTTTCGCCCTTTTCATAAGTTAATGCTTGGCTTGTAGACTCCAGGCATCATGAAGCTTGCCAATTGGGGATCTCTTGTTCAATGGCTTTTTGGGAGAAGAACTAGGGCTTTTACATCTGATTAGCCGGAATTTGGATACGGCTTGTCTCGTGGGTTCTTTTTCTCAATTTTGTGATTTTAAAAATTTGGAAAAATTTCCCAAAAAATTAGCAAAATTAGTTGATTATACACTAGGAAAAACATGTTTTTAAAATAAAAATTCCCAAATTTTTTTTGTAAAAAAAACAACAAAATCTTTCCCCCAAAAAAGTCACTGCTTATGTGCTTTCATTTAAGCACTTTTTTACACATAATTTTGCACCTTCAGATGTAGCCCAAACTAAGGAACGCAATTACCCTCATCACCATGTAGCCCATCAGTTCCTCCTGGGTTGTTTGCACAAATAGCTGATCATTCTCATTTCCCCTTTATCCCTCTTTATCTCTCATGTAGTTTTGTATTGCAATAACCTTTGGCAAGTGCTAACCATTCAATTAAGAATTCATTCTCTAAACTAAGAGAGGTAGTTTTTCCTCTTTTTCTTTCCCAATTTTGTGATGTAGCCAAAGTGACAATCATCCATATGTGGATTTAGCCAAAGTGGTGATCGATGATGCGAAGATTTAGCCAAAATTGATTATGAAAGAGAAATGAAATCAAGAAAAAAAGGATCCTTCTATATTGTTGGCTACTTGTTGGGTTCTAACCAGTGTTCGGCGGGTCTTTAGTTTTTATGAGAATCGTTAGGTCCGGGTATGAGACTATTTTGAAAGACCCAACCCAGTTCTTTTTTTTAATTTTATTTTCATTTTTTCAAGACCCGGGCAGGGTTTCAAAAATTTGCAAAAAAATTTCACCCAGGTTTCAAAGCATTGGTTCTCAGACATGTGATACCAATCAGGTTCAAAACCAGTTTTTGCATACCTATTATTACAAATTTTATTATCTCAGAAATTAATTTTTAATGTTCAAAAATTTAAATTTTACACAAAAAATGAAAATTCTAAAAATAAAATTCAACATTTTGTATATCCACTATTTCATCTTGTTCAAATGAACCTTCAAATTATTCTAACTCCTCTTCAAAACCTAAATTTGTTTCAATTAACTCTACTAAATTGGAAGGCAGTTTACATCCATTTCTAGGATCATTTGCCCAATTTTTGTTCACAAAAATCAAATTTTCTAAGTTTTCTGATTGTAAACAACATCTCCTTAAATTTGTAAGTATGCTCATTAAAGAAAAAAAAATCTTTTTTGTTTCAATTTGTTACCCTATAATGCCTAAGATTTGAGAAGCCAAAAAATCAATTGTAAGAAACATGGTTTCACGTTTTCCCCACCATTGAAAAGGACACTTGATGTCTTTGGGGATCCACTTGGTAACCTTTGAAAATCATAATTCCTTAGTGACAAGTTCCTTTGGTGGCTCACTTGTGCATGCAATTTGTTGAAAAATATCCAAATTAGATTTTTCATCACATGTTTTTTCTACACATCCAACAAATTATGTCATTGGATGCAAATGATGATAACATTTCAAAAGCATAGGATACAAAGTTTTCTTATCATATTCATCCATAATACTTACACCTTCTTCTTGGCCAACAAAAGAAGATACTAAATGAAAGCTTTTGAATCTAGGGTCTAACATCAAAAACATGTTGTGAGCTTTTTCTTCTTTGATTGTTTTTTTTTAAAAAATTAAAAAATCCAAAACACCACAAACTTATCTCCTGATGTTGGAAGTAAACAAGAATAATTCAAAAGCTATCTCATAATCATCATCAATCAAACTAAGGCATATGGGTTTGTAATTTCTTCCTTGAATTTTAAGCACATAGTAATGGTAGACTATAATGCATCATAAAGCAACCAATGGATCTTGGATTGGTTCAAATTATAAGCAATCGCAACAAGAGATAAGGAGTCCAAAATTATTTTAGAAATGTGCCAAGTAAGAAGAGGAGGCACTTTTCCACTTATTTTGATAGTATTCTACCTACTATAACAAAAAATAATAGCATCCTTAAATTACAACATTTGCTAAAACATAATGATTTTACTAACAAATCTGCAAACTAATTAAAAATTTCAATGTTATAAGATCTAATTAGAACAAATCAATAAGAAACAAATAAGACAATAGTTTTGGAAAAGAATTGCAATAAATTAAATAATCACCTTGTCTTCATTGGAGTATTTAATTTTCTTGAAGGCAAGTTCAAATTTAAACAAGCCTTGTTCCATTCCCATCTACCCTTTCTAGATTTTTAAGCCAAGTTATACATTTCTGCAAATCTGATTAAGTAGATTTGATTGAAACAAACTTGAGATTCCTACAAAAATTTCATCAATAATAACATATTGACATGCTTCGGGAAAAAAAGCCCAAACAATAACCATTAAAACTTTCATCTAAATTAAAAACTTCACATTTTACAACAAATTTTAAAACAATTGTCATAGTATTTAAATTTGAGCCCTCATTCTTAACATAGGCAATGATTTTGTTTCTTAACCCATATTGATCAAACAATTTTGTCAAATTGTTAGCTAATGCTTGTTGAGTAGTTTTTATTGCCTTAAATAAACCAATAGTTACTTGTTTGGGTTGCTAATCAAATCCCAAAAAGTTTATAACAAAAACAAATATATCATGCACGCACTTTAACATCCACAAGTCAAAGGCTATTGTGGCAAAAATACAATTTGTTAATTTTGGCAAAACATATACTTGTTTTGTTTTCTCCACCAAGTTGGATAATATTTCTTGAAAAAAATGTTTTCTAGAAAAGAACACAACTTTAGGAGACAAATGTAATATTAAATGTTTAAACCATACACTTTCAACAAACTACAATGGTAAGTTATTTTTCACAATCAAAAGGCCAAGGTCTTGCAAAAAGTATTTTTGCTACACATCATCCTTTTTGAAAGGTTTTTTTATAGCAAAAAAAAACAGATATTGCACTTCTTGGAACATTTGGCCTTTTCTTTGTAGGTTGTTTTTCAACACTTCCTATTATTTCATTGTTAATTACTTCTTCAAATTTCTTCACAATTATAGAATGATCTACATCTACATGTTTCTTAAGAGCAATTATACCATAAGTTCTATAATAATTTTTTAATCCTCTTTCTTTAGTTCTTGGATTAAGAATATTTACAACATTATGATAACATAAAATAGATTTCATGAGTTGATGGGATGTAATTTCAACTTCTTTCCCATCATTCACACAATAAAATGCCCAACCTAAAGAACTTTTGTTATGCCCTTTCCAAATTTTTCTTTGAACATGTAGTTTTTACAATATTTCTTCATTATTTGTTCCCCATTTTCTTCAATTCTGCTATTTTTTGTTTGCACATTTTCATTTTCTACTCTTTCCACATGTTCTTCAATGTAAATTTCATTTTCATTGGTTTGAATTTTTTTAATCAAAATTAAAATTTCATTTTGACTTAACTCCCCCATTTTCTACCAGAATATTATCTACCTTGAAGAAAAAATTAAAAATAAGTACGTTTTTTGCCAAAATAAAATATTTCCAGTTATATGAAAATCAACCTAAACATTTACAAGCAATTGAAAGAAAAATTAAAAAAAGATGCAATGTGCTAAAAAAATACACAATGTAATTGTGCAAATGGAATGCAATGTGTAAAGTGAAATGCAATGTGCATAATTAAATGTACAATGTCCAAGTAATTCTTGCACACAACAAACAAACACATTGTTAACCACCATTTCCTAAAAACATGGATAATTAAAAAAATTCATCAACAAACAAAGATTGAAAAAAGAAAATTTTCACCTTCCAAGTCTAACTTGAAAACTTAAATTTCAATAGTTCCTCCACACCTACAAAAAAGTAAAAGGAGGGCAAATACTAATCTGAAACAAGAGGAACAAAAGCAATGGCATCAAGTAAAAGGAGCAAGGAACAACAAAATCATAAGCGTAACAAATAAGTACCTGAGTGAGCAAGGAGCAGCAATGTTGAGTAAGATGAGTAATAGTGTCGAACAAGAGGAGTAGAACAATAAGTCAAGCAAAAGGAGCATAACAATAGGTCAAACAAGAAGAACAAAGCAACAAGTCGAAGAAAAGGAGCAAAGCCATAGGTTGAGCAAGAGGAACAACAAGAGCTTGAATAGAATTAAAGCAAAACATTATTAAGCAAACCAAGTAATCAAGCATATTAAACTAAGAAAAAAAAAAAAAAAAAAAAAAAAAAAAAAAAAAAAAAAAAAAAAAAAAAAAAAAAAAAAAAAAAAAAAAAAAAAAAAAAAAAAAAAAAAAAAAAAAACAATAGACTAAAAATAATTCACACATAGTGAGCAAATTGTTATGAAACATTTGTTTAATAGCAAGTAACAAGTGCCACCACTTATTTGTTAAACATTAAACTTAACTAAACCCTAAACTAACTACTAACTATTGACTAAACAATAATTAAACGACTAAACCCTATTAACTATTGACACCCTAATTAATTTTAAACCTTGAAACTTTGACCTTGATTTTTTTCAAAACCATGTTAGGGTTTCAATAAAATTCAAATACACATTTGATTAAGGTTTTAAAGGCCCAATTTTCACATTATATAAAACCATGTAATTAGGTTTCATAAAAGGCATCACTCAATGTGATACCTTGAGGGATTCAAATTGAAAATTGGTTTGAAATCTTGTTCAATTTTCACATTTTTTCCAATACCCACCCAATATTGGTTTTAACCAATGTTGGCTAGGTACCCTGATGGACTCAATCACTTGGGCTCGGTTTTGGTTTGATTCCAAGATTCTAATTAAAATTGGGTGTCAATTTTGAATCCAAGTGGATTTAGAACTAAATAGTTGGTTTGGTTATTAGAATTGGGTGGGAATTGCCCCTCTAGTTCTATCATTAAAAAAAATCAAAACTAGAATTGAGGTCTACTTACAAGATTGATTGAAAATGGAAATTGGAATCGAATTTTACTTTTTCAAAAATATTTGTTTCAATTCCATTTCAAGCTTTTAAGGTTTCATTTTTAAAAAAGAGTTTTCATTCTTTAAGCGCTTTGGTTTCTTTGATTTTATTTTATTTTTCTCAAGCATATTGTTTTCTCATTTTTGTTCAAGGACATTTCCCAAGCTCTCTTGATTTTCAAGCTGTTTTTTTTCTTTCAAATTTTGATCTAATTTTCTTGGGTTCCTTACATCAACTTCAAGCAATCATCAAGTTACAAGCAAAGTAAGTTGTGTATTAACTATGCTCATGGCTCTCTTGCTCATTACTTTGCTAATTAGCTAACATTTTTATTTATTTATATTTTTTGTGGTGAAGATGGTTGTGATGATGGCAATGACAATGACACCAAATGCTTTTTCTCCTAGTGAATCCTTTCCTTTTCATCCCCTTGCCATCATCTTCCTACTTGTCACCTTGTTCCATTTTTAACTTGCAAGTCCAAAAAAAAAGATTTGAAAAAAAATTAAAAAATGGACTTGGAAAAATGAAACAAGGTGATGAGTAGGAAGATATGACAAGAAAGAAGATTCACTAGAAGAAAAGTATAATCATTGTCTTGCAAAACCAAAACATGGACTCCTTGAAAGAAATAAATAAATAAAATTGAACTTTCAAAAATAGATTATTATTATTATTATTTTCAAAGAGTCCATTTTTTGGTCTTGCCAACTTGCACAACTAAAACATGGACTCCTTTTTTTAGTCCTTGAAAAGAAATCCATTTTTATCTTGCGAAAAATGAAAATTTAAATAATACTATTATTTTCAAGGAGTCCATTTTTTGGTCTTGCAAACGCGCAAGATCCCAAAATAGACTTTTGTTTTTGGTACTTTATTCTAATCATTGTTTTTTTTGCATGTCACCTTGCTATTCTTCAAGGATGACAATAGACCATTCAAGGTGGTAGCTACAATTTTGAAAACCCTAGATATAAAACCACATGGCAATTACCAAAAAAAAAAGAGAAAAAAAGCTATGATCCTGGAGAGACATTTAATGTACATTACGGTTTTAAAAATAAGTTAGTTTATATTAATTTAGGATTTTAAAAAATGTCAATCATCTTTGTTTTTCTTGAAATAAAAATTCAATTTGTTAATTTACTTTATGAAATTCATTTTAATATTTTGAATCTTGGAACCAAAACCAAAGGCTACTTGGAAATAAAAGTTATGAAACTGGGAACCAAAACTTGAAACCAAACCAAAACCAATCCCTTGAAAAATGTTAAGAACCAAAACCAAAGAGGATCAGTTAGAACCAGCGAACCAGCCAACACTGTTTCTAATTCTTTTGGAGATTTCTGGTTCTTTTCAACATTTTTAGGATGAATGATAAGTGGTCAGGAAACTGTTTTCTGTTGAGTTCCAGTTCCCTATCTAACTATGGTGGTTAGCTTAGTTGCTTTTTATTTTCTACCTACCTACTAACAACCCACAAACAGGTTGTAAGTAGGTAGGTAATAAAAAATAAAACCCTTGCCAATGCATAAACCATTTACTTACCTAGTAGTTACCTATTTTTGTAGCTATCTACCTATATAAGAGACCTATTTTCCTATAGAATTGGTTACCAAGGTGAAACCAACTATTAACTCAGTTGAGGGTCATCCACAACTGAATTATATCGGGCATCCAGTGGATGGTGCACTGGTGGGTGCTAGTTCACTGTGGCCCATTTCTAGGACTGGGTTTGGAACTGAAAACAATCTCTTCTTCTCTTGCAACAAGATAGAATCCGCCATTTTTTTACTGGTAAATTTTTGCCAAACAGCAATTTTTAAAAAAAATAAAAAATAAAAATCTAATATGAATTAGTGATTTTTGGAGAGTTTTAATCACCAAAAGTGAGGGGAATTTTTTTAACTCGTCAAATTTCTATATTTAATTTTGGTTTGTAAACCATAAATATAGAAGGTTCATGAAAGATTTGTCCTTGAGATCTGGAACCTATGCATAAGGTGCCATGTGCCATCCTCTACAAGACTCAAATTTTATCAAGGGTTTTAATGGCATTGGGCAAGTGTATATTTATAACACACCAATAAGGTAATGGTCTAGGAAGTCTTCAAGAATTTTTTTTTAAGCTAAATGGATATTGTTATTGCTTCATATATATTGCAATGATATAGTTATAATTAAAAACTACAAATTTTAAAAACAATTATATTATACAAATAGCCAGGAGACCAATACCAACAAGTACTACACATGAATAGTAACATTATGTGAAAAACCCATTACACTTTTAAATGTATTCCATTTCAATTTGAAGTCATTGCAACAGAAAACCATTTCAAGTTCTAAAGAATAGCGATATAAACTTTCCAAACCACACACTTATCATGTAGGTGATGAGTGCAAAACACTTAACAACTTAACAACACCCACCATGCAAATCTTAATCACTACCTTCGTATCCAACTTATATCAATCATGGTTTTT
>Ga0209208_10007557_pt1 | contig 14688 bp, 9 predicted proteins | sample S1TSphfallax_3_FD_187694 | JGI IMG/M metagenome (GOLD analysis project Ga0209208, IMG submission 187694) | Host-associated microbial communities from peat moss isolated from Minnesota, USA - S1T2_Fd - Sphagnum fallax MG (SPAdes) (version 2) | ecosystem: Host-associated > Plants > Peat moss >...
TTCAAAGTGGTTGAGAGGTAAAGAAAGGATATATGGACTAGAAATGAGGCCAAGTTAAGTCCACAAAGAGAAAGCAAGTCAGTAGTAGTAGTAGTAGTACTACTACTACTACTACTTCAAAATGAATGTGCTAGATTTTGTTTTTTCCTCAGGCCAATTTGAGTCCACACAAGAGTAGTAGTTAAAGTAGAGTGCTTCAAAAGAAAATGTGCTGGATCTTCTAAGATACACTTTGCTACTCAAGGAATTCTTCTTGTGTGGTTGCCACAAATTGTGGGCAAAAAGGTGGAGATGCCTACCACTTGATTTCCAGGGATTGATTTCCTGGACTCCCAATTATTTGGCCCCACCCACTAGAAGACTTGAATCTGGGGACAAAAGGATTCTCTTTCTACTTTTGACATATACTTGTTTCAACTTTGTTCTTTGCTGGGGTGGTGAAGCACTATTGGATGTAGGCTTTTCCTAGTGGATGTATTTTAGAGTGGAACCGTTCAAACTTTGATCTGACTTATTAGAAGCCAAAGCTCTAAGAAGCCAAAGCTCCATTAGTACTAATATTTGATGACAACAACTCAAACCCGTCATAAGATGGGCTCATGGGCTAAAAAGGTTTGGACTATTGGTCTTTTTAATCGGTTCAAAATTTGTTTTTGCCTTTCTCTTGATTGGGTAGAATTTGAAAATCATGGGTTAAATAAATACCACAAGACATATTTTGTGCCTAAAAAAATGATGTTTTGCACTTGAAATACGTTACTCATTGCATACTTTTCCTATACAAATGTTTGAGATATAGGTATGATATTTTTAAACTCGAATATTTGTAACTAAGGAACTCAAAACTTGCATAACTAAGACAAAAGCATCTCCACCCAAAGCCCCTATTTGGGTCTCGACCAGTCTTCAACACATCATTGAACATAGAGTGCCAATATTATTTTCCTATCCCCACCCATAAACATGAAAAATTGAAGGATACAACAAATTCATAGGCACTCCAACCATAACCATCCTATTAACCATCCAAGTAGGTTATCGTTTGGTTTGACCAATTAGCTTCAATTTGCAAGGCATGTTGTATTGGTGATTGTTGGCTATTGATTTACAAAGGAAAACCATATGCATATTTGGACTTACAATTCATGCTCATATCTACACATCATGGGTTGTTGGTTTGGTATGGGATCTTCAAACATTGCAATAATGAACAAGTGGTCCATTATCCAATTATTCAAAAGACATGGATTCAAAGTTTCCACACTTTGGTAAAAGTTTCAGGCAAAATTATGCAGGCATGGAGTCAAGTTGATCCTAGTGTTGGAACTCTTGGGTCACCTCATAAACGAGTTTTCAGTGTTAGCCCTTTGTTGTTCACATGTGATCCTTAACAATAGCATCCTTACTCATTGAGGGCTTTCCAAGGGTGCCATGAGCACAACACCATGGTTTGGGAGATGTCAACATGACAAACAAAACAAACAAATTACCTTCCTTCATAGATAGATTTCAATTGTCCACATCTCAAAATTCCAAAGAAAAAAAAATGCCAAACATGTCTTATGGGGCATTTAGGAGTTAGCTAAGGTTGCTTGGGAGAAGGACAAGATGGGAGGGACACTAGGCATCTTGAAAACATTGATTAATAAAAAGGGTTCCCAATACAACTTTCCTTAATTTCTTTCTCTGTTTTTTTTACCTCAAATGATTTGAAATAGATTAGCACTTCCTAAGGGTAGTCTATTGAACATAGGCAAGTTAGAGTGCCAGGTGCTAGGGATGCCTTGGGATGTCCCTAGACCGAACCCTAGATATTTCCCCATTGTTGGATGGAGTCATCCCAAGTCACTTGGGCAACCAATATTTTGCCACAAGAGGTCTTGGAAAATTCTCATGTGAAAGCAATTATTTTGAAATACATTAACATGTTACCTACATTATGGAACAAGACACAACAATGGTAGATAGCGAAGGCAAAGTGCACAAACCATCAACAAAATAAACCTAACGTTTGTGGTTCCATTCTCATTCCAATATGGTTGCTTTAAAATAATGAAAGCATACAGTCTTAATGTCCAATACACAAAACCATCAAGTTCTTTGCTCATAACCCATTGTTGTGAGAATCTCAAAGACCTCATTTGTTATGATCTCACGAGTTATAAGCAATAAACTTTAATTAGTGACCTACTACCTTTAGCTTTAGGTATCATCATCAACTCTCTTTGGCCCCATTTTTTCATAACCATATTGCTTCTAGGATGAAAAATTTGTATATTCCCTTTTCATGGATGAAAATGACATTCATCATACATCCATTTCAAATATTTTATCAATTAAAATTTGATAATAAGTAAGCTAAAAACCAAAAATACACACTAAAAAAGTGACGAACAAGTTGTTCAATTGACTTAAGTATGATTGGTCATCTTGATTCCCACCACAATAATTAGTTGTGCCTGTAACCAATTATCGGAGTGAGCTTTGGCACTTTGAGCCTCAGCTATTTTTGGTAACTAATTAAGGGCCTCTTGGTGGTTATCTAGGCCAAAACTATATCACCAAAGCAAGAAAACACTTGTTGCTACCAATTATAAGAGTCACAAACAACATGTGAGAAACAAATCCATAATAATGTACTTGATCCCACAATAATCCATCTATGAAGGAACCTAATTTGTTTGTTTTATTTGTCATGTTCACATCTTCCACACCATGGTGCCTCTTGCTACACTCTTGGTACCATTAGAAAACCGTGCATGGAGTTGGTTTCATAATGTTTTGACCTATGGTGGAGAAGTTGTTGAATATTGAACAATTTTTTCATTAAAAAATCATTTAAATCAGAAAAAATTATATATATAGGGGAATTTGGGCACACTCTTGATATTGTTGGAAAGCTCTTAGTGAGTAGAATTTGATTGAAGGTGATTTGGAATTTTTTTGAAATAAGGCGTGAGTGAGAGATATAGAATTTGACTCGTAATTTTTGTCATTGAAAATTCAATTAAATTATCAAAAGACCGTTTTGGAAAGAAAAATTAATTGGGCAAAGAGTTCACACTTGGGCCAATGGCACAGGCTATGGTAGCATACTTAATCCAGTCAGAGATTTCTGTTAAGGAGATGGTGACTGTACTTAGAGAGATGGGATAAATCCTTCAATAGAAAGCTGTGGGGGAGCTTCCTCCAGTGAAACCAACAAGCGGGCTCTCATCATGTAAGGACTTTGCTCGGTTGGCAAGTTCAAACAAGCAAAGACAGTTAAAAATAAGAAATTCTTCTGGAAAGTTCCAAAACACGGAGTAAAAGGGTTCACCACAACACATGGTGAATGAACATTCCTCAAGAGTCAAAACCATGGGGCCACAATGAACCAGCACCCACCCATGTACACCGTCCACTGGATGCCTGTGGATGAATGAACCTCAACGGAGTTAGTACATGGTTTGGTACATACCTTGATGACCAATTCTGTAACAAATAGCTCTCATATATAGGTAGAGAGATACATAAGGAAAATAGATACCTACTAGGTAAGTAGATGGTTTATATATTGGTAAGGGCTGTTTTTACTACCTACCTACTAACAACCTGGTTAGTTATGGGTTGTTAGTAGGTAGGTAGTTAAAAAAAAGCAACTGAGCTAACCACCATGGTTAGTAGCCCAGGAACTGGAACCCAACAGAAAACTGTTTCTTAACCACTTATCATCCATCCTTGATCGTTGTGCTGGTGGGTGCTGGTTCACCACGTGGGACCGTTTTGAAGTCGGTCAACAAAGCCATAAATTACTCGGTTTGGGGAGGAGATCAAGAGTGATAGAGGCATATCAAACATGATCTCCCCTTCCTGGGGTCACAGGAAGTTAGTTAGGGATTGATATAGGAGATCAAAGGAAGTAAATCTTATTTGTGTGGATCTCTAGCAGATGCTACTATTTGTGGGTGGTGGGTCCTATTGATGTGATTTTGTTTCAGAACCGAAACAGAGCATGATGAACTCAGAACATCTCCACCAGTGCTCACAGTATGTGACTCCATAGAGTAAAATTTATTGTAAAAAAGTCAAAATGTGCGGGTTGAGCTCAGGAAATTGGTTTTGATGCACCAAATTCGTGCAGGTTGCCGCGGCTCGTGAAATGCGCAACACACGAGTGTAATAAATTGGACCTGAGTGCGGCTCAGTAGTTCTGATTGGTCGATCATAATGATTGGTCCAGGTGGTTTGCTATTAGTAGTTCCCACGTATATGCAGTTTCACTTACAATTTTATTCGTGGGGTTGCCACAAAAAAAACAGCTAAACTTCGACATTTAATTGTTTTTATCCAGAGTGACATACTAAGCACCTTGTGGAGATGCTCTCACCACCATCACACGAAACAAAAACCTTTAAAAAATACCATATGGACCCCATTCAAGAGACCCAACATAATAATCGGTGAACAATACCTATGATGATGAAAGAAAGCTAAAACTAGAAAGATAAGTGTGGAACTTTCTTTTCATAATGTTACCTAGAAGAACAGCCTTGATACTACTCTTTCCTTGTGCCTTTTTTTCCCCCTCCCCCCTCTTATTCTTCTCCTAATTTTTAACATAATAAAATCATTTTCTTGAATATATTTTTAATCTTTCCCCCAACAATGAAAATTTTAAAAATTTCTGCATTGAGTATGACTGGAGACAATGAATTTTTTTTATTTTTTTTTTTGCCGCAACACTTTTATACCTCAAATAATGGCTTACGAACAGGGTATTCCTGAAATAGTAATAATAATAAGTGGCCCCTAAGGCCTCTCCAAGGGCATTACTTACCCGACACAAAGTAGCAACGGGAGATCATACCTATTGGATTTAACCAAAGCATATCATATCTAAACAAGGGGGTGTGTCACATTGTGGCCTTGCCATTTACATTTTTTAAAAAGTATCTTAAAAGGCAAAAGAAGAATTACGGAAACTCAAATATTTCACCATGCAAAAAATGTATTTTAATATTCAAAAAAATCCTCTAGAAGAAAACCAAAATCCTTCAAGATATTATTATAACTCTATAACTAATCTCAACTTTCAACACAAGTCAAAAAATTTATCATCTTTCAAAAATCCTCATATAATAAAAATAGACCTAATATTATTATTACCTAGGGGCCTATAAAAATCCATTAAGCTACTATATTTACTCTATAATGAATCTAAACACAATAAATATCCTTGCCTTGGTAGTAAGTAGTAGGCAAGGCCAACAAAACATCCACACAACTTCTCTAAAATAGTACACACACTAGACGGTTGTTTGTTTGTTTCATCCATCATTCATCACCACCCCACACCCCCACCCTCACAACAATAAAATTAAAACACTTGTTCAAAAAATCAAATTAAAAGATTTTATTATTGGCAATTGAAGTTTCAAATCAGGCTTTTGGCCGGTGGACGGAACCAAATAACGGCGCCTAAATTAGCGGCAATGTCCCCGTCAAATGGATTTGAGTTGGTAGGTTGGTGGGTATGTAGGTACCTACCAACCGTCCTTCCTTCCTTCCTTCATCCCCACTGGCCCACTTGGCCCGGTTCACACGGACGCCAGGCGGTACCCAGTTGCGTCGCGTCTTTTCTCTCCCTCTTTCTCTCTCAGGAATCTCCCCTCTTCTCTCTCTCTCTCTCTCTCTCTCCCTCGCGCGCGCGCGCTCTGGCTCTGGCATTTATAAGCTTGCTCTGCTTGTGCTACTAGCCATCGTAGACTCGCGCACTCAGTAGTACCGTGACCGCAGGAGCATCCCTTGTCAGTGTCTCTCTGTTTGTTTTTTTAACGCTCTAGTGGAATAGGTACTTCTTTCTTTCTCTCATTAGGTTTTGAGGAGCCGACTGGCCTTGGAGGGAGCAAAGAGTTTGTGGTGGGTGTTTGTTCTTGTCTTGTGTTTCGTGAAGAGTTGCAACGGTCTTCTTGTTCGTCTCTGGTTTTTTCTTTTTTCGAAAGTAATATACCTCGAGAGGAAGTCTCGTCGTGTTGGTGGAGTTCATATATATAGAAAATACGTTGCCAGTTTTTTTTTGTGTGCGAGTTTGAGGAGTTTTTTTTGAGTGGGTATCATCAGGAAGAGCCTGTGACTTTCTTTTGTGTTCTGGGTTTTTTTTGTTCTTCTCGTCAGCCAAGATCGTTATCTCGCTGTGCTTAATTGGGAGGAGATCTCGAGGTGTCCGACAGGAGGCGTAGCTTTTCCTTCGTTTTGCTCGAAGGGGAAGGGTTTGTTGATTTCGCGCCGGAAGTTCTCTGATTCGGATTCGCAGGGCTAGAGCATGGCAAAATATGGAGCTCTTGCAGGAGCGGCCGTTGCTGCCGTGGGGGCCTTTTGCAGCTATGAGGCTCGCGTGTTGCACTTACACAGCTCCCCCGGAGATGGTTTCCAGGTACTTGCTTCTTTTCTTTTCCTTTTTGTTTTTGGTCTGTGGAGAATCTCTGTCCTCTTGTTTGTTCTGGATCGGGCACAGGGTTTGCCTGACGCTCTCTGCTTGGTACTGTCAAGCTAGGCTTTGCTTTCACCACCAGGGATGCAGAGTATCGGCTCTGGCAGCCTGCCGTTTTGCAGTCTAATTTGGAGTTGATCTATTATTTTCTTCCTCTGAGAATAGCGAAGCTGATGATTGTCGGTCTGTGTGTGAATACAGATTTCCATCACTGAGGTGCTAGGCTGCAAGGAAGGTTCCTGTATCTCAAATTCTCAAACAGAGATGATTACGGCAGCATGTGGCTCTACTACTCCAATATGCAATGGGCCCAATTCTTTCGAGACTCTTCTCTTTGCTCCAAGATATTGATCCCTGACTGCCTCTTTTCATCCTGGAGAAATGCGCAACCTCGGCCTGAGGTCTGTGGCCCAGGAAATTTTTGCATCAGCTTCAGGGCAGTTGCAACACAATTTTGCCAATTGATGTCAAGAATAATCCATTTCATTCTTCTTGCATCCTGAGAACATCCCTTAGGTCATTGATTTTCTTTAGAAACACCTTGTGTGCCTGTGTTGAACTTGAGCCAATTTTCTATCTTCGGGGTTCAATCAAACAGGCCTACTGTCTATGCCCCTCTCAAGATGAGGTTGTACACTAATAAAAAGAAAAAATACACAGAATTGATATTTTTCAATTTCCTGAAGTCCAATTGCATAATCTTTTCATTTTGGTTCCCACAAGAAGCAAATCTTTTGTGAACTTTCTTGTAGGAGTTTTGTTTGGAGAATTAGTATCAGTAGTAGTGTTACATCCCAATGTACCGAGTGGTGGTTGGACCATCTTCAGTGGTGCTCAATATGTGGCCTTGCAAGAATATTTCTCACATTGAGTTTTAGTTTATTCACATTTTTGTAACTCCATCTATAATAAGAAAACTGTGACTGCAAATAGGTGGGTAACGACTAATAATAGTGAACTATCTCTGAGTGGTCAACATGAGACAGAGACAAGCAGTCAGATTATATTTATTACACTCTTCTCTGGCAGATGTTAGGCTTGGCTTGTGCCTTTTGCCAGCCTCAGCAATTTTGGCAAAAAATTGGTGAGCCAAACCAGCAAGTTTTGACTTCTCTTCATTCAATTTTAATTTCCAGTGGTCACATACTGAGCACTGGTGGAGTTGCTCATATGTGGTTAATTGAAGGTGTAATGAATGTTGCAAGGTTTTGTCTGTTCTTGGCATGAGTGTGTGCAGTATGAACAACAGTCTGTTCAGGCAGGGTTGGTGCCAGAGAGCAAGATCTGCATACTTTGCAGCTGATGAGATTTAGAAATTGGAGCATTTGTCATAGAGTATGAACAACAGTCTGTTCAGGCAGGGTTGGTGTCAGAGAGCAAGATCTGCATACTCTGCAGCTGATGAGATTTTGAAATTGGAGCATTTGTCATAGTTCTGGTATGTGTAGAGATTGTTTGCAAGATGCATAGGAGGGTGCACCATGTTACTTCATGAGTCAACACCAGAAGTTGAATTCTATGATTACAGAATACCTCTGCAACCAGTGAAGATTTCCATTACAATTCCATGATTGCACTTGAGCTTGGGCCATCTATCTGCTCAAGCAGAGTGCTCCTATTAGGAAGTTGCTGTCAAATTCACTCACCTGGATTTAAAGGTTCACAACTACTTACAATGGATGGTGGATGCTTCTGAAGTTGCTTTGAATATGCAGGCAAAGACATGCAAAGCTTTAAGCACACTGGCATTGGGATACTTGTATGCAGAGGAGAACAAAATTTTGTACTTCAAGAATCTCTCTCTCACGAAGGGACATCAATGATGTGATAGAAGTGTTGCTATTACATCTAAGCTGCATCATGTGCAGCAGCAGAAATATGAGGATCCCCATTGCAAGCTCTTGTACTCAAATTTCTACATCTACAATACATTAGCACAAAGAATTACCTCTACAAAGATATAGAGTATACTCCACTTGGGTTTCAAAACATGAAATCCCAATGTTTGTAGTATTACTCCATTTGGGTTTTGAAAAATGAACCCTGAACGTTTCATTTGATTGTGGAGGTTATGTACAGAGGATTGATTGATGATCACAGCAGCTCTTGTCCTCCAACTCCAACTTTCAAAAGTTGGGAAGAAACATCTCTCAGCACTATGATCTTCAATAAATGGTCATCTGTAACTGAATCATTGTGATTGTGCAAAGCCTAACAATCCTTTTGGAAATTCTTCAGCAACCCGAGCATCATTTGTAAATTCGAACTGTTGAGGACTCTGGGTTTGGGTGGGCAATGCACTACCTGACATATATATGATTGCAGAGAAAACTCCACAATGACATTTTGAACAATTGTGTGTCTGTTGTAACAGCTGACCTATATTCTACAGTAACTGACATTGTTAGTTCAAATCCCAGCATCAAGTATAGGGCCTGAGGCCCTGGACTTCACCAGAATAAGGGCCTGATGCCATGGGCTTTACAGGAATAAGGGCCTGCATGCTGTGCAGCTGATCACAAGCCCAATTCCTGCAAAGCCTGCATCCAAGGGCTGTATGAGCATAAAGACTGCTTGGATTGTATTATTTTAATTTTTTTCCTGTGATACCTGGTGGGTATCTGGTTCGAATTATATAGCAATCGTTGGAAACATGGTGTTAGAATAATTCAGCTAGTATCTGGTAGGTACCCTTGGGGTATCACAGGAAAAAAAATGACATAGGCACTTAGCAAGCACAATGCTTGCATCTGTGGGTGCTCTGTTTTCCAAAATTCCCTGTGGGTTTTTATGCTCTGCAATTCACTCTCTAAATACTCTAGAAAAATCCAAGGAGGTCTTTACTTCCATAGTTCTGAGCACAACAAAGCAAAAGTGATGTTGGTGACATCCTGTGTGATGGAGGAAGCCATGGTTCCTTCATCTGGAAATCGAACTGATGCGCAGAGGAGGGAAGATTTTGTCACAAATTTCCCATGTCACATGTACAGAAGAATCTGGCAACTGGTTGGTCCTGCACCCGAAAGTTACTAATCCTCTGTCCAAGGTGAGAAGCTATATGCAATAAGAGGAAGAGTATAATTTGGAGAGCAGGTTGAAAGCAGTTCTCAACTCATGCTTTAATGTTTGGTTGGTGAAACCAGGGGCCACTCATAGCCTCCAGTTCCCTCAACTCTGGCTTAGCACTCAAATTCAATCAACACTTCAGCTCACAATCGTTGGAAACATGGTGTTAGAAACTATCTCTCTACTAGACAGCTGAGCTATATGCTAGAAATGGACAGTTTGAGAACCTCTTGCAGTTTGGTGATCTTGATTCAAGAGACTCATGTGTGCATTATAGAAAGAACTTAAAAAGTCCAGTCTGAAAAAGAAATAACATGGCATGTAAAGACCTCCTTGGATTTCTGTACTGTATTTTCAGAGTGCATTGTAGAGTGTAAAAACTTGTGGCACATTTCTGAAAATGAAATGCCCACAAGTGCAAGCATTGTGTCTTCTAAATCAGATCATATTGTTGAACTAAATCAGATCTTTATTTTGGCTCCACATATGAAATCATAAGCGCCATACCCTTGAATGGGAGATCTAACATGAGCCATTAAATATTGTGCTTGTGAAATGTGTTCAAGGAGTGAAAGTATGTCAACCATTTGTTGTTTCATGCAAATGATCAAAAGCACTAATTTTCATTGAATAATGTAAATTGAAATGAGCTTAAGAGTGTCATGCACAACTTTGTTAAGTAGTTTGTCACGACATCTTTGACAAGTTGAAATTATATATTCCAAAGTATTTTTGAATCCCTAGTAATGAAGAGCTTCATATAAAAGACAATTGGTTCTCACTTTTGAGGATACATTTATCATTGCTTCACGAATACTCCATTTTAGGAAGGTTGAAACACAAATGTCACACTTGGCCTTTATAACAAATGATAATTGATTTCTAATACTTCAAGGCACTTTGAAACAAGGTAACATGACCAACAAATCTATCACATAAAATGCAACTCAAACACAAATGTGAAAAAGAAATATGAATGAAGTTGTCCATCTTTGATGATTATGATAAAAGTTGTGGAAACCTACATGACACAATTTAATATGCATCATTGTAAAATTAGAAGATTGCATGGAGCAAATTGATTAACGAGTTTTGACTAGTGTGTTCAACTTCATAAGTCTTGAGCCCATTTCGATGCCAACTTCCAAAGCTTGTCACCCAATCCTAGATTACTTAGGACACAATGCACTTTGGATTTCAATTGAACTTTCTTAATGGATGCAAAATGGAAAACTTATGTAACATAATCATCTAAAAGAGCACATTAACAAACATTTGGAAAGACTTTATAACAATAAAACCCATTCAAAAGTTTAGGTCAACATCCTTAAATTTTTGTTTTAAACGCTATACAATTCAATCCATTCACAATGGTTGGAATATGGCCCTTATAGCTTTTCTAACATAATTGCACCATATGTTTTTGTGGCCTCAAGTATACCAATTTAATGATGTGTCATGGCTCCCATATAAAAAATCTAGAAATCAATGACCAAATAAGATGTCATGTTCCTTTTGACATTCATAGTCAACAATGGTAGTCATAAACATTGATGTACTCAAACTTTGTTCAACATATTGATGCACAAAAAAATTCACTAAAACGAATATACCTTCCAATGTGAAAACCAAATGGAAATTCATGAGTAGAATTGATAAGCCAATTTTTTCATCCAAATAAATTCAAGAATTCATACAATTAAAAATGTATTAATGTACAATTACAAGTGTTTTCTTACATGTCCCAAGTTGTGGGTGCAACTAATGTTGGCATGTGTCAATATGTAGTTGCAAATGCAATTATTTATTGTGATTGTTGGGTAAAAGCATGGTTAGCTAACTCACTTTTGACATTTTGAAAATTCCACATCTTACACCAATTACAATTCATGTAGTTATAATAATAATCAAATTATAAATAATATAATTATCCCTTATGCTTTTGATCAAAAGTATTGGTAAAACACTTTCTTGATATCATTAAACATGTGATTGGCCCAAAACTTTATGTGAAAGTATCAATATCTCAATCTGAAATGGACTATAAACAATAAAAATGATGGAATTGTGACATTTAAAATTTTAAAAAATTCAAAAATTCTTGTATTGGAAAATTTTCAATGCATATTATTATAAAATTCTTCATTTAATGGTGGTCTAATTTACAATTTCTATTTTGACATTACTATGACATACACTAATAGGATTTTTTTTTTAAAACAACTTTGTTTACTATTGGATTTATAATCATATTAGATTAAATGAGTATGGTCACTAGAGTCTTGCCGAACAACTTGCTTAAAAAACTTAACATGACATGATGTCAAGTTATGTTGAAAACAACTATGTGTAATGTCCACATGGATTTACACCTATATATATATATATATATATATGTAATCATTTTATAGTAATTTAAGACACGTATAATCATGTTGTAGTCATTTAGGACAAAATTTAGGATGCCATTAGAGAGAATTCAACCCTCATCTCCACAACAACAAACCAATCATTTAACCCATCTAACCAATACTTCAATTTGTGATATATTATGCCATCACATAAATTTAAACATGTATATTTCAAGTCTTATGCATTATCATATCATTATTTAATTATGTAAGTTCATAAATGATCTTAATTTCAAATTTAATGTTTTAAATTTCTGATTTCAGTTATAAATTAAATATAATTTGTAATTTGTAACTCAATTTAACATTTAACATTTTATAAAATGATTTCATTCATACATTCAAATATTTTTTCATAAGTAAGTTAAAATGATTTAATATATATTTTTGGGCCATAAAGTAAAATTAAGAATTTGAATTATATTTAATCCATATTTTTAATTCCATACATGTATGCATGCCATTTGTAAAAATAATGAACTACAATATAACATTTTATATAAATCCTTAAAAAATGATTCCTCTTGAATTCCATATATACATATGTGTTTTCATGTAATGCATACATGACTATTGCCATTACAAAATGACCTATGAAATTTTTTATGAATGTACATGTTAAATTATATTTATGGTGTATGATGCCAATTATTTTCAACATTTTCAATATAACTCACAATATACAACTAAGTTGTAACTACAATTATGTTAATGTGATTACATATTTACATCATGTGTCAAAATTACACATGTTAAATATAAAGTGATAGACATTTATTTTCCACATCATATAAAATCTTAAATAATATTACAATTATTTTAATAGGTGGTTTCATAAGACACCAAACCTTTCTAATATCATATGCCATATCATGATGTTATATGTTACATGATTTCATGGTTATTGTTGTTGGTTAGTCACTTTTAACAATTTTAAATCTTGAAATTGAGTGTACATAAAATTGAATACATGCTCACATTATGTTAAACATTCATTCCATTAATATATTAATTATAAAAACCATTCAATTGTAACTACACATTGTCACATAAGCTACATAGTTGCAAATATGGTTCATAATTGTTTTTAAAGTTGTTGAAGACCACTAATTATTTAAGAAGTGGTTGCATAGGACATGAATTCTTTTGTGATACTTTTTTAATCCACATTTTTCAATCTATTTGCATGGCAAACATAGTGTCATCATTTCAAAAGTCAATTATGAATTTATTTTTTCGTAGAATTTATCCATATTTTTTAATATGATGCCCACTAATGACTATTGCAATATGGACAACTAAAAATTTGACTATATTATGTTGAATATGGATTTACATGTTAAGTTCATTTGCAAATTCAAAAAAATTACAACTATGATAATCCAAATAATCCCCTTAATTAAATTTTCAACTTGCTATGCATTTTGGATGAAAAGGTGGATGAAATGTGAATTCATGTTAACCATAGTTGCAGATCCAATGATAGATGACAAACAATTATTTTTACAATTACAATATGGACTATTGAACATACATGTCAATTTTTAGTTGTAAATGCCACTGTCTATTATGACTAAATTGTATAATTGGATGAATAAATAGATTAATATGTTTTAAAGGATTGATACTTAATAGATAGGCAAGTAGGTTATAAGTATGTAGGTTGTAATTAATTGGAATGATAAGGTAGATTTGGGCTTGGTAATCAATAAATAGGTAGATTATAAAAAAACTAGGTAAATAGTTAAATTAATTAGATAGGGTAGGTGGGTAGCTAGGTTAGGAAATTTAGCTTATGTTATGTAACTAAACCATGTGTGTAGGTTAGTGTCATGAATGGCATCCCTAGCATATTCATGGTTAGTTTGTATTAACAATAATTACCATCATCAGATTACTTTCAATGGTAGAATAATCAAACTTAAATTATTATGGTAAATTTAGCAAAAATTTTAATTCACACCTTTTTTGGTTAAATTCACACCCTTTCTTCGCGTGTCCAATTATATGCAGATTAAATTTCAGTGTGTCTGCCCCACCCCCCTGATTTCTAGATGAAAAGTTATTAATAAAATTATGATTTTGTTTTAAAAGGGGAGTTGCTAGGTTGAATTTCAAAGATAATTAAATGAAGAAATCCAATAAAGGATAAGACAAATTGTATGTATATGGGTGGTGGGAACCTCTTGGAATTGGTCCACATTTTCATTATGTTTCTTGGAAAAAAGTTTAAATAGCCCCACTTTTTATAATTGCGTTGGTGTGGAATGTTCATTTTCTCTTGTGGTATTCTTGGGAGTTGTAGATAATCTTTGTGAGGAATGACAATGTACTTGGGTGATTGGAAATGCAAGGAAAAATATATTCCCAAGGAGGGTTGTTGCATAAAATGTTTTTTCTTTTCTTTGGATTTGTTTTTGCTTAACTATTTATGAATAGATGTAGTTAGCCTCCATTGATGTATAATATTGTAACTCTTAGTTCTTTTTGTTTTCCATTCACCCTTTTGATAAATAACCACTAGACAGCAGTTGCAGTATATGGAGGGCAATAATAATAGAAGGTAGCAACTTCAAATGGTGAAGGCAACAATAGTAAAAGCTAGTAGGTTCTAGTGGTGAAAGTAACCTATTTTTCCTTGGACAATTTGCATTAAAGTTGAAATTAGGGGAAGGAAAGTAGATACTTTCACAACAACACATTTTGGGTTTTGCAATTGGCCTTTACAACTACATATTT
>Ga0209208_10007558_pt1 | contig 14685 bp, 11 predicted proteins | sample S1TSphfallax_3_FD_187694 | JGI IMG/M metagenome (GOLD analysis project Ga0209208, IMG submission 187694) | Host-associated microbial communities from peat moss isolated from Minnesota, USA - S1T2_Fd - Sphagnum fallax MG (SPAdes) (version 2) | ecosystem: Host-associated > Plants > Peat moss >...
TTGGTTCACTTTTAAGGCATGTACTAAATTGGGTTAATGAAATAGACCCATCTTCTGTAATAGTGCATGTCCTCCAATTATTTTGTTAACCCATGACTGTAGTGTCATTGGCCTTAGGAAGGGCTATTATAACATGATGAGGCTTTCAATTTGTGAGTAAAAAATTTATAACAAAAACAAAGGTGTCATGTAAACCCCTACTCATTCACAAATCAAATGTAACCATAGATGTAGGTTGGAATTTTTTTTTGTTTTCTATATTTACAAACCTTTAGCCATGAACAACACCAAGTCATCCAAAAACAAAATTTGAACCTCATCTTGTTTCTTGTAAAGAATTTTATTTCAAAAACCCAAAAATTACACCTAGTGCCACTTTAAAGTGTTTCTTGGTTGGCCATAAAAGTTGAATGTTTTTATCACTCTTTCTTAATACACCACCAATAATAGTATGTGGAATATGTATATTTGTATATATACCTTGTGAATGTGTGTAAATGTATAATACATAGGTGGGTTGAAGATAGGTAGGTAGGAGGCCATGGTTGGTAGGTAGGTCATGGGTGGGTTGGTAGGTAGGTACTTACTATTTATTTATTAAAATTTTATATTTAAATATTAATGAGCTATTTTTTCAATTAAGTATTTTTGGCTGCCTAATTTTTTATTTAATTTGATTAGTCAAAAATACTATTTTATGGTTAATAAAAAAAACCATCAGTCAAGTTGGATATGTTCAAATCAACTTGTGCAATATGATTAAGTGGTCAAATTGACCAAATCTCAAAATGACTAGTTTTTTATCTAGTTTTTTAATCAAATAAATCATGATTTTTTGTAATGTGTGTGGGCCTTATGTTGTTTAACAAGCAACCATTGCCATATACCTTGGAAAGGAGGGGCGAAATCTTTATGAATGTTTAAATTTTAGATCATCATATTACATTTGCATTTGGTGTCGAATTTCAATTGTAATTCTGAAAGTGGATTTTGAATTTATTTTTGAATACCCTAATTTGACTAATTAACTGTATTAATTTTGTGTTTTTTTTATGGAGGGAAGATGGAACATGTGGAGTCCATGGTATTTGATGTTAAAGGACAAGCCATGGAAGGATGTGAGTTTTGTGACAATTTCATTTCATACCACAAAGATAAAATGTTCTTCCATTTGGATTATTGATATGATGGCAATGGGTGAACTAGAATTACAATGTGTTCAAGGACACATCCATGGGTGGAAACCCTATTTGCCCAATGTGGTGAACTTGTCCCTCCACCATTAAATGACATAAAAGTACTAGCCCATCTTTTAGCTGAACAAACAAAAGACATTGCTATTGAAATGCCAAATCTTAAAGTGGAAGGAAAATCTACTTTGACATTTCAAATGGAAGGGGCTTGAATTTGCACCCACTTACAAATAACATAAAAGGTCTTAATATATCCACAAATAACAACATTCAAACCTTTTGACAAGTTTTATTGCTCGAAGGATTGCATTTAGCTAAAAAACAAAATTTTGACAAAAAGTGGGCAATTTTTTTTATGAAGCAAACATCCCTTTCAATGTTGTGTGACACCTAGCATTCTTAAAAGTTGTGAAAGCAACCTTCAAATCTTAAGCCTATTACAAACCACCATCATGCCATCGATTGCAGACAAATTTGTTAATGCAATCCAAGGTTGATGTGTTTAAACAAGTAACCAAAGGGACATGGAATTCAATTCACAAATATGGAACAACCATTTGTTTTAATAGTTGGGACAACATTGCATAAGATCCATTATTAAATGTAATGTTTGCTTGTCCAATTGACGATGTATTCATAAGTTCTATTAACACAACTAGGGAATGGAAGATGCCCATTACATATGTTGGTAAAAGCTCTCCAAGGGGTCTCATTTCTAGTAATTGGTTACCTTCCTTACAAGTCCATGTAAAAAACATTTCAAGCCCAATCAACTAGGTAAAAGATTTGAATTGTTAAATGTTGTCAAGTTTAACCCCTAGATGAGAATTTTTTATTGCGTACAACCTACATACACACGTGCAATGACATCAAGAAAAGGCGGGCTCTATTTTGAAACTTAGAGATGTGGCTAACCTAAAGAATAACAAGGTTTATCTCACAAATTTTGCGATGGAATAAGTTTTTCACTTAGTTTTTTATTTACTTCAAGTAACTCCATGACATCTCTAGCTCATGTTATGACTAATTTTGTACAACACTTGAGTGTGCAAGTAATTTCTTGATTATGAAAAGTTTGTAATGGGTAATAATAAAGTCTATATATAGCTCTTATTTGTTTTTTACCTCTTGCACCTTCTTCCATTTCCTCCATTTTTTAGGTCTAGCAATTTTAAGAAGAGAATCAAACTAGAGCATGACCAACTTGGTTGTCTTAGGTTAGTTCAAAACCTTTAGGTTTTGAGCTGTTCCTTTGTATGTAGAATTTTTAGAAGTGGGTAATGGGGGTCCCATTGCACATAAGGAGTTTGTAAAAAAATATAAGGTTTGCTTAAAGGGCATGAGTCCAAAGCATGTTCAAGTGCCAAGAGATTTGATGACAATGGAGGTTGTTAAGTATTTTGGATTGGTTCCAATAATAATGGTTATAGTTATGTTTTTTGTGAGGACCCTATGTTCATAAAAAAAGTTGAAACTCCATGGATGTTTATACATTGGAAGCATTGTGTTCCTTCTGCATTGGTGTCACTGAGCTTTACTAGAAAGGTTTATGGACATCAAAGGGGAAAAAATGAACTGGGCAATGTATGCAAAGTGGATAAATGTTGAGCAGTGGCCACGGCAGAAGTGGTTGATAGAAATGTTGAGACATGTTGAAGAGGGTGATGATGATCAAGATGACACAAAGTTTGCATATGGTGGAGGAGAACATCGCATAAATAGTGACTATACAAAGAGGTTGGAAAGATTTGCGCCAAAAGAGCTTAAGTTGTACATAGAATTTTCAAACAAATTGATGTCTGAACTTGAAGCTTAAGAATGTTTGAGCAAACAAATTTAAAAATATATCATTTCGACGACCTCATGAATTCAAAGCTTGATGGATGGTCAAATGAATAATGTGAAGGTAGCAAAGGAGATGTTTGATGTATAAGAATCACAATTGGAAAACATGGATGCCAACGATGAGGGCAATCACAATGACTTGCTACAAAAGATTGCCTTCCAAAAGTGTCTCATTGGAACTCTTCAAAAACTTGTAGACAAAGGGATGGTGGAGTATGAAAAAGTGTGTAAAGACAATGAACTCTTGTGTGCTAGGTTAATTAGTGAGGAGCAAAAGGTCATTGTTGGTAAAAAATATTAGGATGTTGTAAGATCCTTGTTGTCCATGTTTTATAGAGGTGTAGATTGTCAAAACATTTGTATGCCATTACTTCCAATTTTGGTTGAAAGGAATGATGTTGGGTTTGAAAAATATCTCATGTTTGGCATTGTCCATTTTGTGGGCTTGGATTTGCACCTATGTGGGCAAGAAAAATAACTTCCTTCAAGCACATATATATCATTGTTGGTGTGAAAATATTCATTTTAACACTTCATCTAAGTGCATCCAACCATGTTGCAAGGAGGATATGTGTGAAGCATGGTGGAAATCTTCAAAAATCAACAAACCTAACACTGCTATAATTTTAAACCATGCTCTTACCAAAGATTTTGGCTCAAGACCAAAGTCCTTACCCTTTTAGAAACCAACAACCAAAGGTACAACAAATTCAATCTTGCTTTCAAGTTTTGTTGTCATTGAATTTTGGTAGATAGACTAAGTTTTCATTTCATCTCCATTTTATAAAGGAAATTCAATCTTGGAAATATCATTCTTTTGTTAAATTATGCTCTATGGAATTCCTAGTTGTTCAATTCTTGAAAACAATGGGTATTTTCATTTGTAAAATGTTTGCCACATTAGTCCATTCTATTGAAATTTCATTTCATATTAAATCCATTATGTAAAAAAATCTTAAACTTTCTAGAGTGTCACTTTGTTGTTGAATTATAATCTATCAAATTGTTGGTTTTGAGTTTTTGAAAGTAATAGGTAGTTACATTTGTCAAATGCACTATTAGAATTCTTGGTTTTTCAAATCGGAAATTTTGGTAAAAAAAACCAAATTTGGCAAGGCCCAAAATGACCCCCTTTCATTTTGGACAAGTCAATTTTAACATGTCCAGTGTGATTAGGGTGGTTTTTTTTATTAATAAAGTAAAGACCATTTGATTAGTCATTTTGACTAATGAACAATGGACCATTTCGTTGGTCAAATTATTTAAATATTTTTTTATAATAATTATTATGAATATGTTTTTAAGGCTAGTAGGTAGATAGGTCATGCCTACCCTACCCTATCATAGCTATTTCACTTAACCTAATATAACCTATTTAACTTAGCCTAACCTACATACCTTAGCCCTTTAAACATACACATAGGTTGGAACTATTAGAAATTGAACCTTTGACCTCCCCAATGATAAAGCAAATCCTTAACCAATGGACCACACCATCAAAAGGTGTTCAACATTTTTCAAAATTTGTATTTCACATGTTTATTTGGACACATCATTACAAGACTATGAGGTACATAGGTAGGTTGTAGTATGTAATTAATTAGTATCTGGGGTGGGTGGGGTAGATAGGTAAGTAGGTTGGTAGGTAGGTTGGTTGTAATAGGTAGCTCAATAAGTGGGTAGGTAAGTAGGTATGTTGTGGCAGGTGAGTGGGTGGGTGGGTGGGTAAGTAGGTAGGTAGGTATGTTGTAATAAGTCAATGGGTGGGTAGGTAGGAATGTATGTAATAATAACATTGGCCATCCTGACTAAATGTCTTATGTGAATGATGGATTACAATTCAATAAGTTGTTAAGTTTTAGTTCCATAATTTTTTTTAGTAATAATGATTCGAATTTTTATAAACTTCTAAGCAATAATTATTAATAGTTGAATTAGCCTTTGGATATTTCCAAGCACATAAAACTTCCTTATTTAAATTGATGTAATGTTTAATTAATTTTAGAACCTAGTAACCTTTCAGAGTGCATTATCATTTTTATGTTGCAAAGAGGTGAAAAGGGATGTAGAATTAAATGTGATTTTATTCATATATTGAAAATACAAGCCCATAACAAACATTAACATTTTGGCATGCACTAGTAGAAATCAGCCAAAATATAACCACTCCATTTATAACTACATGCAACTTGTAGTCGTTTGCAATTAGATTTGGGAATATTTGCAACTACAAGACCAAATTTCATCCTATTGGTTGGATTGATTTTTCATTTATTTTCATCCATTAATAGGTTGATATGTCGCATTAGTTGTAATAGTCACTAAATTTGTTGCATTTTAAAGGTATTTTACAATGACATAAGGGTGTATTTTAATGTATGTACTAAAATTATATATATATATTGTTCATATAATGAATCTCAAAATTAATATTTGAACATTGAATTTTTTATTCAAATCTGAAAATTGATATTTCAATTCAGAAAATTATTATTTGATTATAAAAATTGACATTCTAATTTTGAATATTTTTATATGAATATGAAAATTTATATTTCAACTTTGAAAATTTTGCATTAAAGTTTTAAATAATCATTTGATTTGAACCTAAAATTTCAAATCCAAATTATTATTTTGGATTCTCAAAATTATTAATTAAGTCTAAAAATAGACATTTCAATGTTGAATGTTGTTATTTGAATCTAAAAATTGACATTTCAATTCTGGGAGTTGTTATTTAAATTCAAAAACATTATTTGATCTAAAACTTGATATTTGAATTCTAAATTATTATTTTCGAACCTAAAAATTAGTATTTCAATTCAAAAAAAATACTGAGTCTAAACATTGACATTTTGGTTCTAAATATTTTTATTTGAACTTGAAATTTGATATTTAAATTCTGAAGTTTAAAATTTAAAATTTAAGAAATTATTCGACTTGAAAGTTGAAATTTGATTTCCAAATTATTATTTTGGATTGTCAAAATTAATATTTCAATTCAGAAAATTATTAATTGAGTCTTAAAATGGACATTTTAATTTTGAATATTATTATTTGAATATGAAAATTGACATTTCAATTCTAAATTTTTTTATTTAACTTCAAAAAACTTATTTGATTTAAAAAACTATTTGAATTCTGAATTACTATTTTGGAATCTTAAATTTATATTTTAATTCAAAAAATTATTGATTGAAAAAAGGTTTTTTCTACTTGTGTTACCCACACTAAATCACTTTTATAAATAATTATAAATGATTATATTTATTAAATCTAAGTTACATTAAATAATTATTGTTATAACATAGATTTGTATATTATTTAGTTTATGTTTTTATATTAAAAGAAATTAATTTATGTAATTAATGTGACATTACTTTGAAATCATTGCAATTACTTCAAATAAAAATTAATTAGTATGTGCATAAATGTTTTCTAATTGACCATTATTAATCACATTTTGTAATTTATAACTTCAACTTGAATTACAAATTTGGAAAAATTATTGTGTATTTAAAATAATTATTTTACTGATTTTAGTTTCACGAATTATTATATATTATTACTATTATTATTAATTTTGAGATTAATCATCTCTTGGTAATTATTAACTATAAATACAATAATTTGTTAAACATAACATTAACTTTCATAAGTACTATAAAATTACTATAAAATACTACTTGACCTATAAAAATTCTTACAACAATAAATGTAGTTATACAGTAAATAATGTAGTTTGTTGAATAATAGTGTTTAAAAAATTTGTGTAAGAATTTAGCTTCCAATAGTAATTGTTAATTCATTACTTATAATTTTAACATAAGTATTTAGAATAGTTAAAATTTAAATTATAGTCATTAAATAAAATTTACATTAATTATAATATATATAATTCGAAATTCTAAATATTTTAAATATTTAAATATTTATGAGTTATGTATTAATAATTTGTGTGTAACTAGATAGCTAGGTTGTTAAATATTAAGAAGTTATTAATTATTTAAGTAATTGATAATGAATACTAAATATTTGTAATGTATAATTTAGTCATTATTAATTAAATGATTATCTAATTATTTAATACTTGAATTGTTTAGAAATCTAAAAACTGAAAAAGTAAGGCATGAAGAAAGTTTTGGAATTACAGATTAATTTGTGAGGAAATTGCAATTTCAAAACTTATCTTATATTGTTTGTTCTTCATTCTTATTTTGAACACTACATAAACAAGGGGGTGTGGTCATCCAATTTCACATACAAAGTTTTTTTGGTTTAGGGTTTTCAAGGTATGTTTTTGTGGTTTTAATTCTCAGGGCAAGCATTTCTAATTTTGGTTTCTAGGGTAAGTGGTTTTGGTTTCCACGGTAAGCATGCAACACACACAAACATGAAAAAAGAAGATGGCAATGGCCCTTGGTTGGAGAACTAACAACCAGTGTGCAAAGAAAGAAGAAGAAAAGAATAAATATGTGACAATAAGGGGGTAGGTGGGTGTGTAGTTCTTTCAAATTGGGGGACAAGGTGGGATAGGAAAAGGAAAAGATCCAGAATGGTCGTTTTGGTCTGCGTTCATCCCAAAATGGCTTGAACAGCCTCATCCATAACCCGATGAATTGGTGGGTGCTAGGTCACAATGGCCAGAATGCCCCCACCATTGGGCTGTACATGATAGGTAATGCCTTCGTAGCAGGGCATTACACCCTGCGGACCAAAGGCAGAGCTGCGAGACCAAGGCATTGCGCCCAAAGGAATGCCCTGCTACCAAGGCATTAACTAATATAATAAACAAGGCGACGGGCCCTCCCACTATACAGTGGACCCTCCTGTTGTAGAGAGGGCATTGCAATACAACCAGAGGACATTGCAATACAATGAGAGAGCATTTCAAAAATTGAAACACCCTCTGTTCAACGGGAGGCCTACATATGGAGGAAGGAGCCCCTTTGAGAGATTTGAGAGCCTGGCCAAGGGCAATAGCCCAAGTTGGGCTGGAGAACTAGGAAGACCCTCATGGTGTTCCTTGGGTCCTTCCCTATCCTAAAGAGTCTTCAAATTTAGGAATCTTAAAACAGTGTAATGTACCTTTTATCTGAAATTAAGATTCAGAAAAAATTGAAATCCTGATAGTTTCAAGATTCCTGAAATTGAAACTGGTAAATTCTGCCAGGGAAGGCGCTTTCAAATACAAAGAGTAAATTTGAAAAGTTCTTTACATTATTTGAACATAACGCTTTGTCTTGGGGGAGACGAGCTGCAGCTCTCATCCCATTGGAAGAGACATTGATAGGATGACCCTTGGAACAGAATGATTGGGCACAGCCTCGCATTCCAACCAGTTACCTACCCTGTTCTTTGAACAAAAATGAGGACTTGGCCTTCTGGGCATCGTTGCTAAGCAGAACCAGCGTGCGGGAGAAAAAAGAAATAAAACCCCCTATGGGATGGGACGAAATCTTTAGCATTCTTATTATACTCACCTCACGTAGCACAGGAGCTACGGCAGTGCCGTCCTGCAAGGCACGTTTCATAAATACTCTATACCAATGATTGCACAAAACTTCTTGTATGCTTTGCATGCCCATTTTGGGCCTTGGCATTGCTCACTCAACAGGAGAGAAAACAGTATGTTAACAAACAGAATTCCGCTGAGAACGTGAGTAGACACTTTCTCTTATTTGTCCTAATATGTCAATTTAGTATTGATCTGCCCACAAGATGGCTAGAACTGCTAGATCTGATAGTCCCATATCCCTGGGTCTTGAAGAAACTGGAAGTTGAATGAGAAAATCAGCTGTCAAATCTGAAATTGGAGGATCCATGCCAGTAATTTTTTTTTCAACTTCCTGATGTTACGTCATTAAATGGTGACAGGTTTTTAGAACCTGTCACCATAGCAGAAACACTGGGTTAAAATGCTACCACATTATAAACAGAGTCCGAATGAATTATTAGTTTTTTGAAATGTGGTGATTTCTCTTCAGAAAAATGGGGAATAATGTGACAGAATATTCTCTTTAGCATTTTATTTTCTTATTTTCACAAAATTTCGCACAAAAAAAGACGTTGGTTCCATACAGTGTGATACCTTTGTTTTGTGAGTGGGGATAGTTGGTTTTATGTTACCAGATGTGACTGACAGGACATTCAACTACCTACCCTTACAAACTTTGTGGGTGTTCCTTGCTGCACATGTGGCAACAAGTGCAACACTTGGAGGATTGATGTTGGTGCAAAGTTTAGGTCAAATAATTTGAACACTGCTGCTTGTAAGCAAACGAAACTAGTCTGCAGGTAATAATCCAGTTCTTCTTCTGAGAGGTTGCAGGTCCAAAGCTGGTCAGAAATGGCACTACATGCAGAACAAAAAATCTTGTTGCACTTGGCAGGACAAGTATTGAACATGGAGTACATGAACTGAGTGACGTGCAGAACCATGAATTCCCACCTGCAAAGTTTGTAAGATGTTGTTTGACATCCCCTTACCATAACCAACCCAAAGTCTACCGTGACAACTTTTCCCCTTTCGTATACCATTCAGATTGGTGGCTCTCAGAATTGGTCCCTTCAATTGATGGCCTTTGCTAGCTACTGGGAATGAGGTTTTATGATAGGCTCACCAAATGAGCTTTTTTCTATTCATCAATGCATAGGCACAGATGAATAGAAAAAATTGAGTAGCCTTGAGGGGCTGACATGTTTTACAATGTAGAGGTTCCAAACAGCCCAGGAGGCAGTCATTTCTATTCTGCAAACGCAGGCCAGATAGATGATCATTGATTGGTGAAGAACAATTTGTGAATTACTTAGCATTTTCAAACCCTGCACATGGACATACGTAATACTCTATACAACAAGTATTGCCAAGAAATTTATTGTTATGTTTTGAAACTTTCACTCATTCTATCTATCATTGTGTCCTTTCACTGGAAGTAAATATGCCAGTTGAATTAGTGATGTTTCTTATCATGGAATGGAACAGAATGTTTGTGCGCCATTTACTCCAATCTCGGTATCCCTGTTTGCCAACTTACATGACTCCTTGACTTTGGGCCGCCTTTGACTGCAGTCCCATTCGTCCACTGCAGAGTCTGTCCACTTGTTTGGTGTACCAATAAAAAAGATTATGACCAATAATTTATTTTCCACGTTTGTCAAATGGAAAAATTTAACAAGCCTTCTTTGGTTATATAGTAGTGCATCCACCAACATACTCTGTAACTCTAGTGAGTGACATGGAGACTTGTGGTCGGTGTCTGCCCACCAAATGCACTCAATGCTATTCATAATATTTTGTTTTATTCAGGAAAGAAAGAATTGTTGTCGTATGCAAATGTCAATGCCCGTCATGATTTTGCAACGCAAGTGTACACTCATGTTGGGAGTTCTACCCTTATCCCGTATTTTGAGGCTTCTATTTGCCTTGTATTTCTGGTGGATGGGTTACCATCCCTGCTTTTTGTGATAGAGGGTTTTCTTCTATTTTGAGGAATACATATATCCTTTCAACAAAGTGTTTTCATCATCATCATGGACTCTTCGTAAGTATTATTGAGCCACTAAACATTCCATGCCCTTTATGGGATATCAACCTACTCCTTTGTAAATTTCCAAACAGCTCCGAAGTCAATTAAAGGAGGTAGTATCAAAACAAAAAGTTTCTTAGAGTGGGCCATTTTTTAAAGAGCCTGGGGAAAACCTAGAATATGTAGTTTGCCTGTTGAAAAGGAGGAGAGATTCAGTCTAAATGTTCCTGAAATTTGTTAAGATGTGGTGGAACAGCCCTGCCCTTGTGCACTGAAAATCCACAGATTAATAATACAGAATTAAGATCTTTCTCTAGCCCCTTGGAGCCCAAGTTTAAGTTTCTTTCATGCTAAAAAGATCAGTCTGGGTTAGGCATTTCACCTAACCAGACTCCTTTCCTTCCCCAGAGTTATATTGTTTGTTAAACTATTTGTGTACTCAAATTCTTACACTATTACCGAACATGTCTTCAAACCACTATGCAATTCCATTCAAATCAAGCTAAGTGGAATGGATTTGATCAAAACCACTCCCATTCCACCTCATTGTGGGCATAGCAAATTTTTATCTCTAAGCTTTTATAATTAGTGGAACATGTTCACATAAATCCCATCTCATTATGTGCATAGTGGATTGTTAAATTGCATCATCCCTAAAGTCTAATTCCCCTCCATTATTTATGGTCATAATTGATTTTAAAGTGTTTACATGGTTAATATTTCCACAAGCTTGAATGGAAGTGACCCATGGGGAAAATTGTCCCACTTGCCCAAATAAAGTTCACAAGTTAAATATGTTATGTTAGTACTAGGATCAAGCTCCAACCTTATACACATTAGAAAAGGAGAAAATAAATAAATCTTCTTCACTAATGACAATTTAAAGATGAGAAAAAGGCAACATGCCAACAATCAAACATGTAGTCACATCACAAAACATGTGTGAAGAGCTTTGCCAAGTTAGTAGTCTACACATGTCATAAGTTTTTAGAGTGCAAGGTCCTTGTTCATATGACAAATTCTCTAATATCATCATAAGCAATTTAAAGCCTTTGCAAACAACCATTCTAGCTCCAACCCAATCACACATTCCCTACTATCAATCTAGTAATCCCACATCTTCCACAAAAGCCAAGCCTATAACATTGGCATTATGTTGCATCTCCCACTTTGTTCACCCAACACAATAGCAAACCGTGTTACACATGGGAACCTAACTTCAAAATTAACCCACAACATGACCAACATGTACAATATTTAGTAATATTTAGTGTTGCAAGATAAAATAGAAACCACACAAAAAACTACCAAATGAGTTATACAAATTCATTTTTTCTCTATATTGCCAATAGCCAAATTCCATGAATTGTTCAACATGAATCATATTACTATTGATTTCATAAACTAGAGATTGAACATGATTCACACATATGAAAATCCTTTATCTAAAACATTAAACTGCAATAATTAATCAATATTTAAACATGCACAATGCTTCCACATTTTGCATACATGTCAACCAAATTGTCCCCGATAAAATGAGATCTAAATCCCATTCATTTTCAAATGTTCCACTCATGAATATACATTTACCCACTTCAAGTACAATGACATCACCAACAAATGCATATACAAACCCCACAAAAGAAAAGATTTGATTGCACACCCTTCTTATCCCATAACAATCAATAATTTTATAACGATAACAACATTGAGATAATACACAATAACACTTAATCAAGAACATTAGTAAAAAAATACCAACAACAATATGGTAGCAATGACACAATAGTAGCACCAACATAATAACAACGACACAACAACGCTAAAAACACAACATCAAGTATTTGCATGCTATGGTGGACCCAAATGTAATCAAAATTGGATGTATAGAAACTATTAAAAATATCACAACTTTAAATTCCTTTACTTTGAAATTTTTGGAAATTACATTTAGTTGATTTAAGCCTTTAAGAAAAAAATTAATACAATTTTGAATATCAAATTGCTTCATGTTTGTTTCTTTTGAGTAAATGTACACCAATTACATTATAAAACTTGTTTAAAACACCGTATATGGTAGTTGTATACCATTTTTTACTAATTAAGAAATTCTATTTCAATTTTGTGGATAAGTAAAAACAACACTTAAGGCATTTATATCTTCAATAAAAAAACAATTTACAATGTACAAACATCATATTCATCATCATTATTATAACATAATGTACCATTAAAGGTTTATATCTAATTCAAATAAGAAATTCATGATTTTAAGTCAATTTGATTTTCTTTTTATGGAAGATTATTCTTTGTACAAATATACATTGATTTGTAATTTTTTATTGAAACTTTTTAACTAAAAGAAATACTTTTTAGTCCGTTCATTAAAATATTGAATTTGTGACAAACAATTGCATGTCACAAATTACATATTCCAAAGACTATTTCATCATTATTATTTGCATCAATTTCACAACATAATGATAGGGGTGAAAGCATGAATAGGTGGACAATTTGGATTATCACATTTGTAATTGTTATAGATTACATACAAAAATAAAAAATTCAAAATCAACATTGTCAATTTTTTAATTATTCATGGTATGATAGACTTTAATGGGAATCTTCATAAAACATTTGGATGAATTTTAAGAAGATTATGGACTTGGACTGGACTTTTGATATGACAACACTATGTCTATTACACAAAAAAATTGAAAATTTTGTGGATTTAAAAAAGGTCAAAATAGTGTCAAAATAAAAAATAAGGCATCATCAAATGAAGAATTTATTAGTGAAGTGCATTGAAACTTTTTTAATATATAGTTTTTAAAATGATGTGATTGTTGTAAATTTTTATCCTTGAAAGTCCAATTCACATTTTAAAATTTTGTCTTTTGCATGGATTTTTTTATCAATCACATGTTTAGGGATATTCACAAGTTGGGTTATTAATATTTATGATTAAAAAATATAGGGTATAATTATATGATTTATGGTTTGATCATTGTTAAAACTACAAAATCAAATTGCTATTGTTAAATTATGGACTCTTAAACACCACTTTTAAGCCACCCAACCATGCTTTCACTTGTAGATTAAGATGTGAACCACCCTAAATCACACATTTTCACTACTAAACCTTTTCCAATTATGTCCCCAAATTTTGAAAAAAAATTTGTACTAAAAATAACAAGATTGTGACAACTTTTTGGGTCCATTGTACCATGCAAACACCCCAACAACAATACAACAATGTACAATGAACAACAAAATATTAAAAGTAATAACATGAGAACAATATCACTTGAAGGGTGAATGCACATTAAGGTGGTTCACTTTTTGAATCACAATGCCCATTTCTGCAAAATGCCCTTTTTTTGGACACTTATAATGAATAATAAAACTTTTCAAATTCAGAATTTAAAATTGATTATGGGTCCAAAATTCTTTAACTTGTACCACTCAAAACAAAAAGGACCTAATTTTTAATGTAGTTTTTTTTTTTGGTCATATATTTTGATCCCCATCAATATTAATGAATCAAAATGTGTCAAATTTTTTATAAGTACCATATTTTAAACAACTACAATTCTAAATTCCATCAATCTCATCCATTTTATGTCTTTACATGGTCAAATAAGAATTATGTAAAGGAGTATAGAAAAAGGTGACACTATGACAATATTTTTGTACTCCTTTTAAGAATTTGGACCTTTATACATTAACAACTTGATTATGAAAGTACCTATGTAATTATTTTTCAATAAAAGTACACCCACTTTTCACAATGAATTTTTAAAGTACAAAAACATGGATTGGTTGATAGGTTGGAATGGTAGAAAAAAAGAAGGTTCATATTGAATTCCAATCCCAATTTTCTATAGGGAGTTAATATATGGTGTAACATCAAATAATAAATTTTTATGTGAAATTCTTCCTTCAAAAATCATAATCAGACTTTAATCAAGGACTTTTGGTCAAAATTGAACCATATTTTCATAAGTCCATAACATAGTTGTTTTTTTCACAAATTTCAATTTTTTTTTCTAAAGGTGTACATATTTGGATTATGTAGGTGGGCTTTTATTTATATGGACTTTTTTTTTTTTGAT
>Ga0209208_10007559_pt1 | contig 14684 bp, 10 predicted proteins | sample S1TSphfallax_3_FD_187694 | JGI IMG/M metagenome (GOLD analysis project Ga0209208, IMG submission 187694) | Host-associated microbial communities from peat moss isolated from Minnesota, USA - S1T2_Fd - Sphagnum fallax MG (SPAdes) (version 2) | ecosystem: Host-associated > Plants > Peat moss >...
CAAAAGTAGCCTAGGGTGAAATAGCCAAAAATAACCAAAAGTAATTTAGAATAGCCATAAATAACCGTAAATAATGTAAGGTGAAATAATTTAAATTAATAAAAAAATAGTCATATAATAATTGAAAATAGTTTAACATAGATAATATTATTATATTAACAAAAATAAATCCATTTACTAAACTTTTTTTTTCCAAAAGAATGGTCATTGAAATGTTATTGAATATTGATATTCAACTTTTTTTTTGTTCAAATGATTTTAAACTTTCAAAAGGAAATAAATGTAATTATGTACATTATTGAATATTTTTAAAAAGTAAGCTCGAATCATTTCATTTGAACAAAATCTCAATAAGATATGAATTTTCAAAATTTATGTTTTTGTAATGTTTAAAATGAAGTATTTGATAAATAGAATGTAATGTACCATATTATCACAAGAAGTGGGGTGGTTTGATGGTAAAGGTGTTTGCCCCCATTCCAAAGGTCAAGGTATCAAACCTCATGGGTGGTGTTGTGTGTGGTCAACAATGGTATGTTGACCGAATATTCTCCTATCGAATTCCTAGGTTAGGTGCCTATGTTGATTATATGATGTACCTACCTACTTAGGCTAGGTTTTTAACCAAACGTAGGTAGTGACGTGTGTCAATAAATAATAGGCTTTAAAAATCATGAAATTATCAATAATATTATATATTAAATAATTAAAATTTAATTAATTTTCCATATTAGTTAGTTAATTAACTAACAAGTGAATGGTTTGGTAAATGTGTATTTCACTTGAAAATAACCTTGTTTCACTAGGTGCTAGTGAAACAAGTCATTGTCCGTAACAACTAGTCCCCGTTCACTAAGGGGTTAAACAATTTCACTAGGTAAAATTGTCCAAATTCACTCAAAAATCTAGTGAAGCCCATAGTGAACTAAGACGCATTTCCTAGTAGTGAATTTTTTCTCTTCATCCATGAATTTTCCTCTTGGTTAACATTGGAGCCACCAATATTTTGGAATAGAGGGTTGACGTTATACAACCTTCCAATGTGTACATTGAGTTTGAGTGTGCATGTTTCATATGCTTTTCAACATGCTAATTCTAGGTTACATTAAAGGTTATTTTTATGTCTATTGATGATGTTGAAAATGTGAATTAATGATGAGTGAAATCAAATATTTTTTAGCTTTTCGATGCATGAGAAGGTAGTGATTTCAACTTTAAAACCTCTAAACTATTTGAGTAGTTGAGGTCATCTTGAAATGTTTCATGGTTTGGGTGAACATAACAACCTTTCACAACAAAATTCTATAATGTCCTTTTTTTCTTCTTCTTTTGTATCCAATCACAATCAATTGTAATTACAAGTAGAACTTCCAATGTTTTAATTGTGATTGTTATCTAATGTCATTTTTTCTAGCATAAGTTTTGCCCATAATGCTTCAAACGCTTATGAGTTGATCCACATTTTAGGGTTTAGTATTATTTTAACTTTTTTTTCCATGTTGAGTGTAGGAATTTCCAATCGACTTAATTAATTGGTGCACTATTTACCGACTACAATTGTTGTTCATGTATGTTATTTGTCAACTGGTGCAAAATCCTTCGACTCTTAAGAAATGTGGTTGATTTAGGTAAATTTGGGTTCTTGAACAAGAAGATTTCGTTGTTGTTTGAATTTGGTCTTTGGAAATTTAATTACTTGTAGACATGGTGTATGCTATTACTTTCATCTTGCTCTATTACTTGCCTGATATGCTACGTATGAATGGTTTTTACAATTCATATTTCACCAATGTTAATAAGTTTAATTCTAATGTGTTATGTTGCAAGTTCAAGTCATTATAGTTTGGTTTAGGGTTTAGGTTTTAAGGTGTTACTAGTTTCATGTTTGTTACATTAAAGCTATATGTTTAATGTTGGGAATGTAGGTTTGAATCATCATATGATGTTGTGATGCGCCTACAAAAGAAACTTGTACTAATTTCATATTTGGGACTATTTTATGTTCATGAACTTTCATGTTGGTATGGAATGTTATGTTACTATATGAACTTTGTGCCTATTTACAAATCATATGTAATTTAGAAAACATCACCTATGTTATGGGTAGGACTTCAATTGAATGTTTTACTTATTGAATATGGTTTTTGATGTGGCAGGTTTTCATGACACATTGTATTTGTTCCTTTTTTCATTTTTTGATGTGGGGTACATGAGAATTTGTGGAGAGGACAATTATAATTAACATGTTTTTTCCAATACATTTGTACAATGTATCTACTTCTTAAGGTTAAGCCTTGTCTTGACATAACTTAAAACATTTTTACATTTGTTTATAATGTGAATGGGTCCACATTTCTATAGGGTTATCATGGGCATGCTACACACCTTGAGGAAATACTTGAGGTGGTTGAAATTTTGTCTACCATGGCAAATGCAAAGGCTTGATGTGGGGGAACGCAATTAAGGACAAAAGGTTTTTTGAAGTTCCATGTGAAGTTGTCCAGTAAGCAATTTATAGAATAGTGGGTACGACTAAAATTCTATGATGAATTTTTCGTTGAGACATACATGTTTTATATGTTGGTTGCATTTAATAGGGTTTATTTCAAATTTTATTATTGTTATTCTGGTATTGTTGTAAAATGCTTCGCATTTTACAACGTAGCTCCAAAAGGTGCAATAGTGGACCAATGGACTTTCATTTGAATAAAATTATTGAACTCCCAATGTTGCCAACTCTTTGGAACACTTTATTTTCTAAGAGGATAAAGGATACAATTGAAGGTATAAACATTCTTTTTCACATTCCCTTGAAATTGAGATCACAACCATAAGTTGATGAAGAACAAGGTTGTGAGACAATTCCAAGCATTGGTGATTAACATTTACCAACCTTACAAGGGTTGGTACATAAAATTATTGCAAATGATCCAAACTCAAACATTGGTGTAACACCAACACATCTAGGGCACCAACCTTCTAATCCAAAGTTGTCAAACCATTATAGTATCAATGCAAGGTCTTCAACCCAAACCTCATTATCACAAATTTTGATAATGTTTAGCAAGTGGAAAAACATTTAAAGTAAGGTTGTGATGCACATGGTGCAAGTGTGCAAGGTCCTTTCTCATTGGATCATGGTATGTTATAGGATGATCAAGAAGACGGGGATGGCACCCATTCTTTCACCTTTTCGTTTCAATTCATGTTCTCAAATGTCTTGCTCCTCATTTTCCATGGACTCATAACCAAGAAAAGGTCATAACCTTATATGATGTTGTTTGTAAAATGAAGAAGTTGGAAATGTTTTACCCTATGTCTTGGGATCTACACACTGAAACTCTATATGCATTTTCAAAAGGGTTAGAGACTCCATTGGTGCATATGTTACATAGAACTATCCAAAACAACATGGCAAAATGGTTTTCTAAAGGTTCAAGCAATAAACAATGGCTAATGATCCTTTAAATGATTGAAAATGAGGGACCCATGTTGTTTGTATGAGGGGTGGAATCATTGGATGGAGATTAACATACCCATGCCACTAATGCATATGTGACCTTATTTTCATCTACTGAGTGGGGGTTAGGGTTTATTGAATGGATGTAGCTTATGTAATTGATAATTGTCCATGAGTTTGCTATGGATATATATGGATGGCACGTATTGATTTGGATCCAAAAATCACCTTAATTTACTTACATTTAGGTGGAGTGACAAATATTTTTGAAAAGCTTTCAACAAAGGCTACAACTTTTCTTTAGACCTCACTTTAATTGGAGGTTTACATAAGAAATTATGGGCCTCCAAAGTGGCGGGAGTCCCAATTTTAGAAATTTTAAGACTCCCGATTAGGGGGTTTCGGGACAAAATGACATTTGAATGCAACCCCCATGGCCAAGTACAAAGATTACTATAAGGGGGATGATGATGGCTTCTTTCGACTTTAAGCTGCAGTGAGTTTTGTGAATTCGTGTATGCCCGTGGCTCGTTCGTGCACCAAAATTGCTTCAACTATGCACTAACCAACTTGTTGTTTGGTTTGTGCAAGTTCATATAATAATTGATTCACTTTTCATTTGTTTTAGTCCCAATCACGAACCTTTAACACGCCCTTCTCACGCCCAAGTGTTATAAGTTAGGGAACGTACCCCAATTGTCATAACTTTAGCCTTGGGCTTGTGACCAAGGCTAGTTTTGTTTGGTGAGTTTGAATTAATTCTTGGTTTGCCCTAACTTTTGCCCATATTGGAGGTGGTGCATATTTTGATCAAGTTTGTGTAATGTCAAGATGTTTTCATTGTTGAATTTGTGGATGTTGTCAAGTTTGCAAAGGTTAAGTTGTTCAAGTTGTGTTGGAAAAAATATGAGAGGGGGTGATCACCAATACTTGGGCAAATTGGGAAAAAAGGTGGGGATGATGATCACATGGAAATATTTGCCATAGAAGATAATTTAATTTCCCTTAACCCAACAACTATTATAAAGGCCACTTCATAATTGTCAGTTGTGCCCAAAACCATAATCCCACATAGTCCCAACTCTCACTAGATTTTGACTTGAACTAGTTAGGGAATTTCAACCAATTGGGAGGGGGTATAACTTCTAACTAATTGATTTTGTTAGGTTATGTGCCATCCCAAAAGCTTGAGTTGACTACCTTTACAAATTGCACCCCTAGAAAGTTGAATCAACAATTTGCATTGAACATCCATTCAAAATCTTAAATGAGTGCCCTAAGGATGTTGTGATTCCATTGCTACTAAAGGTATCAGTTCCAATGTACAAGTTCCATCTACTATCAAGGTATCAATTTCATCGGGCATTGAAATGCTAACTATTAAGGTCCTTATTGAAGTACCAACCCCACCTTTTGTTTATGTGTCTCATGTTCAAGTGAACTCAAGAACTATGGTTAATCCTTTAGATGCATACTAGGAATCAAGTAACCTTACAACCTTAAGCAAAAAACCCAAGCCCCTTAATAAGACTTTGACATTAGACACGTAATATGGCACATATCAAAAAATGTCACGCCCTTTTTAAGAAGAAGTAGATTTCTATGTTTTAGTATTATTATTCATTGTAGTTATACATATTGTGACATGTTACATGGATGAACTTCCAAGGATGCTTAAATATCTAACTGATCATTGTACTTGCATATTCAATATGTTGTAATTTTAACATGTTTTTCAATTTTTGTACATGTAATACATGACATGATTATTACATATAGTTTGATTGTTACATATAAATATAAGATGAGGTAATGTAATGTAATGATATTGTAACATGCAATACATAATATATAACATATGACTATTTGCAATGTGGAGTCATTTGTGAACTTGTGAAATGTTGTGCAACATGTATTATAATGTAATTAAAAGTATGATGTGATGAAACAATATGTACAATACAAGTGATGTAATAACATTTATTTAACGTATGGTAAAACATCGTTATGCAATGAAATCCATATGACATAACTTGTAACATAACATTTGTGTGGTATATATACACATCAAAATTTATCAAGTGTAACATAAATAATATATGTAAGAAAATGTAACTTATGTAACCAAAAGTGTTATTTAGATGTTGAAACATGCTGGGTCATGTAGCATGCCATATATTTGGAAATGTTGATGATGGTAAATCATGATAAATAAACATCCTTTGATACTCAATAAAGCCACATGACATGTTATGCACATGACATTAACATGTTGTTTACCTAACATAACCAATTTTTAGTGGTTGTGGTAGCACCCCAATGGATGGGTGCTCAATAGTCAAATATTGTAAAACTTTTGTGCACAAAACATAGTCTTGGACCCATTTCAAATTAGTGGTTCATTATTGTAACCTTCCCCCTCTTGGTCGCACGTTATTTGTTGGTAGTCATTTAACCATCCCCTTGAAAATTGGTTATGTATGGTAAACTAGCTCAACACCTCTAATGGCTAATGGCCTCTTCCCATTTACCCAATCTATATATGTATAAGAATGCCAATGATATCAAAACATTCAAATGTATGCAACATTGTACCATGTCCCACATAGATATAACACAACAAATTTGAAGTGTGTAGAAATTCAATTGCCATTAAACATGTTACATTAATTATATTAACATATAACATGTTAAATATAATATAATGCCATAAAGTGTTGAAGATTACACAACATGCCAAAAATATTCAATTGGACAAAAAAAATTCAATATAATTAAACTAATGTTATAGATTTTTCAAGTTAGTTTGGGCCATTGTCCTATTAGTGTTTTTTTGAAGCAATTGGTTGATATTGTAGCACATTTTACAGTCATAACCTTTCATGTTATAAATATTCCAAAGGGCATTACATAACATGCATAGTATCATGTTACAAACTTTTAATTGAATTCCCAAATAGGTTCAAAACATGGATAATATGGACCCAAAATCGGTTGGGCATGCCAAGGCGAAAAAAACAAGGCAAAAGGAAGACCAAGAAAAAAATTAGACAAATCTTTTTAAAATTTTGAAATAATTAGATTATTATCAAGGGTTTTTCTAGTTCAAATTTTATATATTATAACTTCAATTATGTAGGGAATTTTATTGAAACTTCAAGATTTTGAAATTGATTAATAATTGGATAGACATGTGTCATTTAGTTACCAAGGTACTATGATTTAACACTTGTAGATTTGACACATTTTATAAAATTATTACATGATATGTTATATGTTACAATTTATAAGCAAATTGACACTAATTAATGTTAACTTATATTAATAATGAAACATTAGAATTAGAATACATGAACTGGACATGTATATTTTGTTATTGTAACATGCAAATAGGAAGTCAAAATTCTAATACTTCATCTAGTAACCATCAATGAAGAACATGTGTAACGTGAACATAATGAATTTTTTCATAAGTAGTATAATTGTCACCTTTTACAAAACTAACATTATTAGGTTTGCAAGGTAAAAGTATGAGCTTCAAGAGCCATCACAAACCAAAATGCACATGGGACTATCAATAGAAGAAATCTTGTAATATAGAACCATTCTCTTTGCAACTACATGCACCTATGTGTTGGTTACAACTATATTTGATTCTTTTTGCAATTGATTATCAATGTTCACACTTTATATGGTGAAATGTGACTATCTTGCAACTATCATGTGATTATTGACATATTCATCTTTTCATTTGGACAACTTTTGAGATAGTTTTCATCCAAGAATAAACTCATATGTTCCATTAGTTGCATTTGTGATCAAAATTAGTCGCAACCATATGCCATATACATAGCCCTTTGACATACACTAGGGTGTATTATAATTAAATTTGGGGTACATTTCTACGTTGCATTAGGGTTGCATTAAGGGTATATTTAAAAAGTTTATTAAGAGTACATTATACATTAATTATGGGCATTAGATTAATTATATATTGTGAACATATTAAGGGTTTTATCAATGTGGTTTTTGTGGCAAATTTTCATCATTTGACAATATTATTTTTCAAAAAAAATTCTTTGTTTTGGTTTTGATATTCTCAACAACCTTTTCACCATTCTTTGTCCTTGACATAACAAATCTATTGTGACACCCTTATTCCATGACATCATGATTTTCATATTTGATTTTTAGTGTGCAGCCAAACATATAGAAGGATGATTAAAGATTTCTAGTTGGTATCCAGTTTGAATTATAGCCAGATTTGGCTAAATTTCTTCCTATGGATGATAGTCACTTTTTCTACATTTTCCTATGTTTGATCACCATTCTGGCTACAAGTAAAAAATCCTTTTAAAAAAAAAAAAAAACAAAAATACTGGATCAAAGGGCATTGGTAGGTATCAAACGGGCGGTCGCAATGAAAGGGGCAAAGCTGAGTCTTCCCGCCACACTTTCAAATTTACAAAATTAGGGTTTCTCTCGATTCCTAATTTTTGGTATTGCATTTGCGATTCTTGCATTTGTATCACGCCATCGTCGCGAAGAATTTTGTCGTCATAGGGAAGCCTCCTTTTCTCGATGAACTCGGTGCTTCTTTTTTACGCCGGGAACTGAAGGTTTTATGTGCTTCATTTCGGTGTTTTTTTTCGCTCCATGGTGTTTGTTTTGTTGGTGAGGAAGACTCGGAGGACTCGGAGGAAGGATAAAGGAGGAGAAGATAGGCAATGTTCCGATTCTCTCGGCGGACTGCAGCAGGAGGGCATGGAAAGGTTTTGCTCCAGCAGTAATTTGCTCAGCATTATTTGAAGCATGGATTCCCGCAATTCTCGAGGTATGTGCAAATCTGCTAACATATGGCTCATTTTAGTAAAAAAGTATACGGACGCTGAAGAGTAGTTTCGGTTTTCAGAGAAGTTTGGATTTGTGCGTTTTCTCTCAGATAGGTTTTCTTTGTGTTCCATCTTGCAGTGTTTCCTCCCGTGCAGTCATTTGCTTTCTTCTTTCTTTGTGTTGTGTGGGTTAAGGTTTCCGGATTAGCTTTCTTGAAAACGTGTGAAGCACCGAAAATCCTGATTTTTCCAATTTCTTTTGTTTCGACAGCCCTGGATGCACAATTTTCTCGTCTTTGCTTCTGTGGGAGATGAGAGGTGTTAGGAGATGGAGCTCAACACAGACTTCGACTTTGCTATGGCCATGGCTATGGGGGAGTCTCACAGTGATGATGATTTTCAGGAGTTAGGGAATCCTCTTGTGTGCAAACAGTCATTAGCCCTGAGAAACTGCAACAGAAACTTTACCTCAAAGCCCAAGTCTTCTTCTGGTCAGCCTGGAAAGAAATCTAAAAGCAGGACAGCTGCTGGAGATCAAAGCTCCAGGACTGAAAAGGATGAGAATTTTTTTGAGGAACGAATCTTGAGTTTTGCTAAGAATGAAGCTGTGTGGCATCAAAGGCTTGAGGCCTCAAAGAAGCTTAAAACTGACCTGATTGCTAGAAAAAAGAAAGAAGAGAAAGCTGCATGTGGAATTTTGCAACAGAAGAAGAAGAAGAAGACTTCATGTGTGAGAAATGAAGCCTCTGCAAGCCATGAAGAGAATTGCTGCTTTGGAGAACAGAAGAGGAAGAGTTCTGTGAGTTCCAATCTTGATTCATCAAACAAGTTAAGTAACAAATCCAAAAATTTCCAGCAAGGAGATTTAAGACAGAACGAGAATCCTTGTGCTACAGAGGGGGCTGTTTTAGACATTCATCCTGAGTCTGTTGAGGCAGCTGCTTATATAGAGGCCAAACCTGTCACTCCAGTTCCTGCTGTTGAAGATGTAAACAATCTTGCAGGGGGGGATGCTGTAATGTCAAATCATGCAGCATTGCACAATGTAGACACAAGTTTATTGGAGAGGGTTACACATGAGGAGGCAGAAGCTGCTCAAAATGCATGTGAAAATACCTTTGGCATGGCTATAAGATCTTTGGGCAATGAGGCAGTGTTGGACCTTCAGTTGTATGCACCTGAGAACAAGATTTCTGGATGCCAAGAATGTCCAGTCTGTGGGGCTGAGTTTGTTAATACTTCGCTGACTGAGCTACAGCTTCACACCAACTCTTGCCTTGATAAATTAGAGAAACCGGAGGCTCGAGAGGCTGGGCATATGGATACTAATGCTTTGGAGAGGGCAGACGTCACCCCAGTTGTGAATTGGTTGGAGAAACTCAATTTATCAAGATATGCCAGCATTTTTATCAAAGAGGAGATTGATTGGGATACTCTACAGTGGCTCACTGATGAGGTCCTATTTCCATCTCAAGCATATCCCACTGAGGGTGTATAGAACAGTAAGAGTTCCAATTGAGCTGAAGCTCTGGGACAGGTTAGTTTGAGGAGTCTGATAAGCTAATTTTCTCCATTTGCAGGATCTTAGCACTTTGGGTATTGCAGCCTTGGGACCTCGGAGGAAAATTGTATGTGCCCTCAAAGAATTGAAGAAGCAAGGTGCATCTTCATCAGGCCTTCCAGAAGCACATGGCCCAACAGATCAATCCCATTCAGCCCCAAGAGTGGTAATTGCCAAGAAGCACATCACTGATTTCTTTGGAAATGGGTCAGAAAGGCTGAATTCAGGGACAGCTGCAAATGATAGGGAAGGATCTGGAAGGAAAAGATCTCAAAGAAGACCTGCAATGGGGGGAGTTAGCTACAACTCCATACCACCCTGGATGTGTATTCCAGGCACTTCTTTTCGAGTGGTTTGTTTCTATGCCCTGCTTTTCATATTTACAAATTGATATATCTTTCATGTTGGTTTGCCCTCCTGCTCAGGGTTCAACCAACTCTCTTTTGTGCATATACTTTTTTTTCTTCATTGGCTGGTAGGCAGGTTATGATTATCTCTTACTGTTGTTATGTTCTTGTTGTGCACTCTTAAACTTCAGGTGTGACATTCTCTTGCAACAGTTCAAAGAAACTTGGCTGACTCGCTTTCTAGCATAATGCATAGACAGTGTAGGATGTGTAATTCTGTTCTATTGTTGTTTTGCTTAATGTGTAGGATGCATTCAAGCATTTGTCAGGAGACTGCTCCAACTACTTTCTAACGCACTTTCACACTGACCGTAATTATTCTTCCAACTGCTTCCCAAAGTGTTCCTCAGAGACTGTCCAGACATACTGCAGATGTTTGTTGGTCAGTAGGCTGTACGTGGAGCACAATTGCAATGCCTTATATTGTTGCTGCTGACATGTTCCTATGAGCAATTGTGGTTGGTCAGGAAGTCAGGTGATGATTGTCAATCAACTTTATGAGTTTTGGGACTTTGGGCATCTGGCCTGAAAGAGGTGGGCGGAGGATGGTGCAGATTATCAAGGGCTTACAAGAGGATTCCGCCATGGTGTAATATACTGTTCTCCAACAACAGCCCGTCTTGTTACATTACGGATAGGAGTTCCAGCAGAACGCCTGCAAATAATTCCACTTAATGAGACTGTGATAATTGATGGTGTCCAGGTCACATTCATTGATGCTAATCATTGTCCTGGTTCTGTGATGATCCTATTTGAGCCCCCAAATGGCAAGGTACATTCTTTTCTTGCCTTTGTCTTGTTGGATCACTTCCTTTGAAGTCCAAACTTAGAATTGGGTTTGAACTTTACTTTCAACATTTTTTCTCTTCAGCCTTGTGTTAAATAGCAGCTGATGCTGCATTGGAATTTGAGGCAACGACTTCTTATCTTGTGAAGATTGAATGTAGCATTTACCATGTGGATCTAATGAAGTATTGTCAGACATGTTAATTCTGATTGATTAATCTGCCTAGTCTGAGCTTGTTGTGGTTGGTTAATTAGCCTAAACTAACCTCGTCTAACCAATTGATTTCACATTGTGACAAATTCAATGTTTGGTGTGCAAAGCCTGTTTTGCATACAGGTGACTTTCGATTCTGTCAGGAGATGGCAGAGAATGTAAAATTGCAGGAATCACATATTGACACCCTAATTCTTGACACTACATACTGCAATCCTCAGGTACAAACACAAAGAGTTTTGCATTTTGTTGTCCAGTCAAATGCCATCTTGGTAGGTTGCAAGTTTTTGCATATGATTCTAGAAATTGCTTCTAAGTCTGGCAGGGTAAACCTTCTCATATCTTGACAGTAGTAATTTGTTTCATGTTCATCTTGTTTAAGATGACACACTCCAAAAAGCCTCTCCCTGGTACTAATTGGCATTAGTTTGGATTAAGATCCTCAGTGTTAAATTGTGGCTTGTGACCTTTTTTCATGTCTTGTTGATGCAGTACAACTTCCCAAAGCAAGAAACAGTAGTCCAGTTTGTGGTAGATGCAATTCAGGCCGAAGCATTCAACACAAGGACCCTCTTTCTGATTGGCACTTACAACATTGGTCTGATTCCCTCAACTGCTATGGTGTATGCAGGGTTGGAGAGACCTGTTCTGTTCTAAATTTCCTTTTCCAGGTTCATGTGCAGGATGACATCTTACTTCCAAGGCTTGAAATATGGATGCAGGCAAAGAACGAATATTCTTGGAAGTTGGGAAGGTGTTGGAGAAGAAAGTGTATGTTGGGACATCAAAGCTGCGGTTGCTTGAATGCATGGAACTTGGGGATGATTACACAAAATGGCTGACCACTAATGAGTTAGAAAGCCATATACATGTTGTCCCCTTATGGAGTATTGCAAGCTTCAAACGCATGGGCTCCATATCTCACTACTACCAAGTACACCTAAAACCACTGCACCTTAGTCCAAGTCATATAACTCATCAAACAATGGCCTTCTTGTAAGCTCTCAAGTTTTGTGTCCCAACTAGGATGGACAATCTTCCTGTAGCTCATATCAGGGCTTGAAGGTGATGTAAATTTTTTTGCTTCGGTTTATGTCCAGGACTGGTAGGGCGTGTCCTCCAATTGCAGAAGACAAATGAAAGCACATTGTATGGTACCTTCTCTGTGCATACTCTCTAAGGTCACTATATCTTTGTGTCTCTGCCATGAATCTTGCCAGGGACGATATAACTCCATTGTTGGGTTCTCACCAACAGGATGGAATTTTGGAAGGGACAAAAAACGCACACCTGGTCGTCGATGGCAGCAAGGAACCATTATCCGGTATTATTTCTTACATTTCTGCACCTGTTGCAACTTTCGATTAGACTGGCTTTTCTTGCCTGGGTTTTGATATGTACATTCTACTATTTCTCTTCAGTGAGCTCTGCAGTTACATAATGTCTTCTCAGCCACTGCAAAGAGGTCAAGCTTACTTCTCTTCCTAGGCACTAAGCCATCAGCATTCAGTCTTTATGAACTTCAGCAACAGAAGGTAAGAAGTTAACTGATTGTATTGTATTGTAACGTAACAGGTATGAGGTGCCCTACAGTGAACATTGTAGCTTTGCTGAGCTACGAGAGTTTGTTCAATTTATTGCTCCCAGAATTGTTATTCCTAGTGTGGAAAGTGCCACTGGACAGTCTGCTGATGACATAGTTGCAGCCTTATTTAATGAGGAAGCCTGACTGGGGAAAGTAAGATCTCTCTTGTAGGTGACAGTATAAAAGAGTTGTATTAGAGAAGTGTTCCAAATAAGTGGCAATGGAGCTCCAGCTTTTGCACATCTTCAAATAGGATGTGTATGTATTTGTTGATCTCAATAGACAAAACAGAGTTTGGATTCAAAAAGTAGCATCAAACTCTCTCTTTTAAGGCAGTGATTTGTTTGCTATCTCAAAAAACATTCACTACTGTGTAAATTGGATGCATAGATTACCTCATTGTGGGCACAAGGGAGGATGCACTCCATGATGGCATATGGCAGTTAGGCTTACAGTGCAAAAACAGTTCCAGCACAGAAATGCAAAGAAATGTTCACAACAATCATTAGAAGGTAACCTGATAAGGGGTGCAGCCACAAGCTGATGAGAGTTGCTCATGAAGTGTCAGACCATAAACTTAGTGGATGTTGATTGATACGTTCACTATGCTAAAAGGATAAATGGCAGACTGATCGAGGGTTTCAAATACATGTCTGGTGTGCACCCCATAACCTACACCCACACACCAAAAGCTCCCTCTTTCTCAACACAGAAGCTACATATTGGTTGTGATCTGGCAGCCCACAGATTGGGAAATATAAGTCAGGTGGTTGTGATAGCAGTGAAGAGGTCCCATCTACCAGGCAAGAAATTGATAAATGATGATGATCATATTTTAAAAAATCTCCAGTTTCAGCAACCAACATGAAGAAGCTCCCAAATTCAACAACACCACACTCCAAAAAACCCCATAAAAGTAACATGTAAAAATAAAAATTTCTGTACTGTCGAAGCTCTTGGCTTGAGGTCAGAAGCGTGAAGCTTTCTCCCAGTCTTCTAGGAAACTATTATCATACAGCAACCATGCAGAAAATGAAGCGCTAAGGCTTAGTTTATATCCCGGCCCTCTGTCTGAACAGGCCTCCAAGTGCCCTGGCTGGCCATGGCCCTTGAAGCTCCAACAACCTCGTCTTGTCCTCTTTTGTTTTGTTTTGGCTAGATTACTACTCATATTTTAACGATGTAGAAAAAAGATTACCGTGTCCGGAAGACCATCTTTGTCCGGTTCTGTGCATAGCAAAGAAGAGGATTGTAACGAACCAAGAGCAATTGTCGGCAATAGACCCTGTGGCATGGTAATTGCTAGAGCTTTTTTGCCTGAATTGGAATCCCTTCTGCGGGAAATCTTTTTCAGATCCTGTCGATGTCCTCGTCCTCAAATTCGATGTAATCATCCCCGCCGCCGTCTTCCTCCTCGTCCATACCCCCGGCAATACCCTCGTTGAGCCGCACGTTCTCAGGCAGCTCTCCGTAAGCCTTGAGCAGACGGGCTTCATCAGGCTGGTACTTGAGAATCACGTCCGCCTTGTCGTCTTGATAGTCTCGCAAGCCGACTAAGATGATATCCCCAGACGCAATCCACACCTTCTTGTGCATCTTACCACGGATGTGACACAGCCTCTTGGTCCCATCGATACACAGAGCCTCGCATCTGCCGTTACCAAGCATCCGCAGCACCTGCGCGTACTCTTGTCCATCTTCCTTGAACACGAGCTCGCGCTTCTCGTCCTCTGCCTCGTTCTTCCCCCTCTTCCTGTTCTTCCCTCCCTTTCCCTTGTTCTTCGGCATCTCTGAACGCAAAAACCCAAAAAAAGAGAGAGAGAAAAAAAAAAAAAAAAA
>Ga0209208_10007560_pt1 | contig 14682 bp, 10 predicted proteins | sample S1TSphfallax_3_FD_187694 | JGI IMG/M metagenome (GOLD analysis project Ga0209208, IMG submission 187694) | Host-associated microbial communities from peat moss isolated from Minnesota, USA - S1T2_Fd - Sphagnum fallax MG (SPAdes) (version 2) | ecosystem: Host-associated > Plants > Peat moss >...
AACGACCTGCTCCAGATCCTGATCATATCAAGCTTCATTGACAACATATCCAACCAGTTTCTGCAGATACTCGACTCCTGAAATCCCAGTCAAATCATGGAGATAGAGTTCTGGAAATTAGTCATGGGTAATCTTCCTGCACTTTCAGTTTCAACCATTTGCTTCAAAGTTTATAGCCTGCTGCAATGTGTAGTCATGACCACATGAGCAGATTGATGGAGGTTACACAATTTAAAGCAAACACAATGTTGTCCTACATGACACAATTTCATGATGATTATATTTTCTTCCAGACTACAGTCATGGCATGTGATTGGGAGTACCTATTGACCAAAGTTTCCAGGTGGGCTTGAAATGGTCAAACAAGGAAACAGGGATTCATTGGAGATCCTACCTTAGCTGTGTAATGTCCATACAAGATGAGGTAAACCCATCACTCTTTTTGTGCCTCCAAAAATCCAAGTCTCTAAAAGTCCATGCTATTGAGATCACATGAATTTGAATCCTAACTTGGGTTGCTGAGAGAAACTCCACCTGTACTCCGTATGTGACCCCGCAAATTAAAATTGGATGAAGTCGGAACATGCCAGTTCAACTCAGCAAAATGGTTTTGGCCTAGCATTTTTGCAAAGTTTGCTGAGGCTGGTAAAAGTTACAACAAAGCCTCCAACAACACCTGCCAGAGAAGAGTGTAATAAATATGATCTGACTGCTGCTTCCTGTTTCTGATTGGCCAATTATAATGGTTGGTGCAGGTGCTTTGCTATTAGTAGTTTCCCACCTATTTGCAGTACTATTTTGCTTTTATGGGTGGGGTTTGAAAAAAGTAAATAACTAAACATGGATGTAAGAAATATTTGACACTCAGATGTAACAATCCAGGGTCTCATACTGAGCACCACAGGAGATGCTCTGACAGATATGTTGTAGCAGTTGGTGCAGAACTGAACCAAATATATTGCATCAGCTGCTGCATATTATTCATGGCAACATGGAATACATCTGGTAAAGGACTCTTAAACATTCATAAGCACTATATATTTCCTAAACACTTAAGTATAAATTATGTAGAAAACAAAGTTGTTGCAGACATATAAGAGCATGAACCATGGAGTAGTGAACACTTTAAACTTTGATTATATCCGCACCCAACATGAAAATATGCATACTTTCAAAAATGAATATATTTTTCAATATTGTTAGTACTCAACCAGTACGCTATTAACCAAGCAATACCCAACACAGTCAACAACCAATTGCAAAAATATCATTCAAGAATTCCATTTAATGAGGATTTTACACCCCAGCAGAAGGACCCTCAAATGTATCAATTCATTTGGTGACAAATGCTTACCATTTTTTGGTGGCAAATTATATCCCGAAAAATAACCTGAACATGTTTCAAAGTTGTGTTGAAGGTGTTTGGTGATAAAGGTGTCTACCCTACTTATTAATTATGTTATACTAACCTAATCCACCTACTAGCTATAATGAATATTAAACATAAAAGCACTTCACAAATAAAACAACATACTATCACTATTATAAATACTGATAATAATAATAATAATTACTCATATTTGTTCGAATATAAATTAAATAATAACAAAAAACAAATACTCATTGTATTCTACTTGCTAGATATTAATTAAGTTTTATCAATAAATTATTATTATTATACTAAATATTAGTATTTATAATATATAAACTTTTGGGTTAATAATGATTAATAATATTGGTAATATTGGTTAAATATTTAATTTTAAAATTATTTTTAATTAGATTTTAATAAATTAGAATAATACATAGGGTTACTGATACCCCTTCCATCTCTCTTTGAAGCTTAATGTCAACCAGATGCAATCATGGAGAATAGAGCTGTACTGCTATCTGCCTTCTCCATATAAGCTTAGGTCCTTGCAGCCAGGGGCCCCATGGCATTCCATCTCAAACTTCAGAAACAAAACTTCTGGACCTAGGAATGTGTTCCTAGCTTTGACATGGACATGTAGTCACTCTCATGTGTGTATTAGTTTGACTTTCCCGAAGTGACTTCTAAAGGCTTCAATGTGTAGCCAATGCCGTATTCAGTGCAGTAATGTGACAGGACAAAGACACCCAATCAACCATGTAGACATAAAAGGTGAGCAGAAGCAGTGATTTGAACCTTTCCAATATTGTTGAGACTCTCCCTCCAATATTGATTCAATCTACTCTGTTCCCCAATCCAACTCTTTACTTTCAGTTACATCAATGTCAGGTGAGTCCCTCAAGATCCATTCACTGCTGGAGTCCAGCCTGTCTGTAGAACTCCATGTGTCTACATCTGTACCACTGTTGTCCTGTCCATCATGGTTATCCAATGTATTTGCATCTACTGGTGGCTGCCTTGAGGAAGAAGAGCCTTGAGGAAGTGGCCCTGATGAGGGCCTCATGGCTGATTCCACCAGATAAACTACCCCACAAATAATTGACCCAGCTGCATACCAAAATCAACATTCAGCCCTGTGTAATTGTGAGACTGGTACTATTACCGGACATCCACAATGGAATCCTAACACTAACCTGAACTTAAAAATCTTGGTCACAAAGCTCTTAAACTAAGCCTGGTTAAGGTCTTGTAAAAACTTCATGTGCTCTTCAACTCCACCCCACTCATCAGTCTACACCCATTGTCTAAAATGAGTGACACGGCATACATCAAAGACAACTCCCCTTGTGTGGCAGAGGTGACATTCTCAAATTAGTATATATGCTCAAAATCAGATAATCATTTACTGAACCCTGCAGTCAGAGGATGATCCCCTTCTTTTCCCAAGAACAAGTATTCAACCCAGTCTATCAGGGAATTTTCCTTTCTTTCCTCAAAGAGATGGGCTTTTCATTAAGTAGGTTGAGGTCAACCAGACATATCAGAGGACTGCCACAAACTACCAAATGCCTGACTGCCCCTTACCCTGTAATGTTCTCAGAGCTTGATGACCCACTTCAATATGTACACAGAAAATGTTCTCTTATCAACAAACTGGGCCACATTAGTGCAAATCAGGATCAGGTACAACTCTGTCCACTTACCTGCAGCATTTGTGAGGAACCGTGGTCGAGGGCGGATCAGAGGCAGGCCCTGCATGTAGAGGCAAAACAAGACTCATGATTCTTCTCTTCATGTCAGTTTCATCATGCATGCCTTAACAATCAACATTGATTGCAATACTGGAGAAAGCATCTAAATAGGATGTATCAGAACAGAAAAGTGTGCACAATTTGCTAAAGCAATTGAGCACATGGTTATAAAACCACAAACATACCTGTTCCATTGCCATCATATCAGATCTTGTGATAACCATGCTCCGGAAAAGTACAGGGAGCTCACTTAGCACTCCCACAATGCCACCCGCTATCATTGAGTTCTTAATGTCCTGCACCCCTGCTCTACCATGATGCATAAGACAGAACTGTAAAGTGAGGACAGATTAGACCCCTTTGAGGTACCTGTTACAGTTGATTGCAATTTTGTTTAATCTTCTGAAAGATATGAAACGTAGAATCTAAGAGTCAACCCTCAACAAGTGGAAGTTGGTAGCAACCTCGCATGTGCTCAAGTGAACACACAACTCCTCTATAAATTCCAAGTGCACCTCCAAATGCTGCACCACCTGCTAACGATGACCCCACCACTGCTCTCACTGCATCAGGAAACCTGCCAGCCAATGTTATAGCTCAAATGATCCAAAGCATTCATAGTGAACCCTAAAGCCTAACCTCAAGACCCACATCCAACAGATTACAGGTCATTCTTTTTCCCAATGAATTGATAACGGTTTCATAGAAGCACCTAAAAAATGCCTTGAAGCACAAGACACAGTGGAACTTTGAAGACAAACCCTAAGAACTGTTTTGAAATGAATTTCTAGATCTTATGGGGGCAGCAAACCCACTGAAAGCAATCTTTGGAAAAACCAGGCGTTGAGATGCACAAGAAGGTGAGAATAGTTCATGCCTCTATATCTCTTGCATCTACTCTAAATGATCACAAAATCAGGATAAGCTCCTTAAACCCTAATTTAGACAGAAGCCACTGAAACAGAAATACTTACCCCACAAGCGCATCATCAAATATATATATATATATATATATATATATATGAGAGAAGAAGAGACCCACCTGATCTGAAGTTGGGAAGCTTGGGCCACAGCGGACAAACCAGACATACTGGCTCCGAAAACTGCACCGCTGAGGAAACCGGCTCTAACTTTTTGGCTGCAGCTTTGGTTCCTTCCACTTATTGATGCATAGCTATGAGGGAGATCCAAGGTACGCTGCTTCTCATCCATACCTCCTCCTCCTCCTCTTCCTCCTCCTCTTGTTTTGCAAGCTCCGGCACCAAACTCTGCAAGTTCGCTAAAGCTCTACAAACCCTAGAATAGCACGTACTACGTACCTAGTAGAAAGGCAGGCTTACCCTACAGCACAAATTTATACAAGAACAACAAAAAAAACTCATCCACAATTATCATCCCCCATAAAGCACAAAATTCATCCATATCATTCGTTAGTTTGTACCAGTCAATTTAACATTTTTATTAACAGCTTATCGTAATACCTTCACCGTAATTAATTTCAGCAGTAATTTAAAAAATTTCGAATAATTGCCAATTTTTTTTCAAAATCAGCTGCTCAAAATTCTGAAAGTTCTAGAAATTTGTTTCATATTACTATTGACTGCCTGCCCCTGCCCTTAAAGTTTGATGGTGCAGTATGCCTAAGTAGTGGCAAAATTACTTGGCATTTTATTTTTTCCCCACCTCCACCATAAAGAATTCCAGGAAATTTTTATTTTTATTCTCAAAGTGAAAAGAATAAATAATAAATAAATATTCATCAAGAAAGATGCTGGAATGAATGGTAAAGGCACTTAACTACATCCTGCAGCACAAAAAGTTACAAGAACAACTAAAGGCTCCTCCCACAATCATCATCCCTCATAATGCAGAAAATACATCCATAACATTCATTAGTTCGTATCGATCATTTAACAATTTTTTGGACATTTTTTTAAAAGTCAGATCAAAGCTTTAAAAGTTTTGAACTCGTAAATCCCTGCCTGGATTTTTCCTTTGTATTTTCAGCTCCCTTACCTGCCTGAAGAAACCTGTTTTCAGCAAGTGGGATCTTCTGCGGTGGAAGGTACCAGCCAGCATGTCACTATTTCTAAAAAGTGAAAAAATTTCCAGCTACAGGCCTTGGGCAGAGCTCTCAAATCATGGAAGGCCCTTCTCCTATACATAATTCCTACAGTAGTAATAGTCACACCACTTGCTTATCCATAAACAACAATCTCATCACTCTTAATGTGGACCAGGCCAGCCTAATCCTTCTAAGGAACAAAGAAGTCACTTCAATTAGTTGATGACTAAATAGTGGAGGGTTTTCACCTCAGTCCCAACTGTTGACATTGAAGCAATTACCAGAACCGCAACAAGGGCAGATGATGATGATGATACATGATGCTTGTTAGGTGATACAGATTTGTCAGCAAAAGGGACTCCGGTACACAAGGGAAGATTGCAGATTATGTTTGAAACTACAGTTATCGTTGGAATGAGGACAAATGTTATTAGGTACCAACTCAACAACAGATGGTGTTGCCTTGACAGAAGAAGTTATTAGATAGCTTGTCTTTCTGAGTTGCAGATCCCAGATCTTGTTCAACCAAAAACAAAAAAAAAGCATTCCCTCTAGCAGCAATAGAAGTGCTTCCCAAATATGTTTACAGGATCAACAGCAATGTTCTAACCATCTGCTTTGTAATTGAACGAAAAAACTGCCAACATATATATATATACCAATCTGATTGCAGAAACAAATCCAGAAAACATGCAAGGTAAGTGAAAAGAATGTTCTGTGAGTTCTGGCCAAACCTTGACAAATGCAACAAGATTGTGAAGGATATAACAGCTGCAAAGGAACTCAAAACAACAACTGCAAAGCAAACAGCACATCAGAAAACCAGAAGCAGCAGTGTCTTCTTTGATATCTTCATTTCAAGAGGTAGACTTGTCTCAGTCACAGAGCATTACCTTCCCATCTTTATGATCAATGCTTGACACAACCACACTTGTGTGAATCTCTACACCAGCTTTCTGAGCCAACTTGAGCCAGTGCTTCACCAACCTTGCCAAAGTCACCAACTGGATACCAAACTCCATCAATGAGCTCAGTGGCTGCCAGCAGACTGAAGACACCTGGTGCATTGTATGGGCTGAACCCCACACGTACAAATTCTACATGGAGTGTACCGTTGGATCAGAGGTGAACTAGGCAAAATGGCTCCATGCAAATGCTGGAGAAGAAAGAATTTTCCTAATATTTTTCCAACCCTCTTACTTATGCTCTTGCCGGAATGGCAGTAGCAAAGCTGGCAAAAGAAAGGAGATCCTGTTGATGTTAATTGCCAGTTCTGGCTGCAAACTTTAGAGGAAACAGCTGGTGCACAGCACTTACTACAGAAGCAGCTCGACAAAATCTGCTACCAAGATGGCTGTGTCCAGTGGCAACCATATTTCACTCTAAGAACAGCCCACAATCATCTTATTTCCAATCAAGCAGCTGCTGGGATGGACGTACCTGGAAGGGGAAAACCGCCTAGTGGAGTTTGGGAGAGCAGAAATATTTTCTGCATGTGGCCATGGTGTTTTGACCTAGAAGCTCAAGTGGAGAGAGCTGCTTCAATAAAGGTAGAAGGTGTGGGAGATGAGCATAGTCCCAAAATGTGTAGAAATATCTTGCAATGAAGTTCTTTGCTCCCTGCACAATGTTTATGATATTGATCAAGAAAACTGCCAATCTGTGAAGAATGGTTTCATCATGACTTGCATCCATCATAACTTGCAGGTGTGGTGCATAGAACAGAATTTGAAGTGACCAAGCCATCCTGAACCTGAGATTATTGTATCATTGCAATCCACCTCAAGCTGAACCGAGCAGACAAAAGATGTCACCTTGCTTTGTGAGGGCAAATCTTGAAGAACAAGCAGCTTAGTTATGCTGAAGACAAGGGAGTCCTAGGGTTTGATGAGACATCTTGTCCTGAGCTTCATTGGCCCTCGAAAGAAAAGCACAGAAAGGCAGCTGATGTACCAACTTGCAAGCTGATGCATCTTGAAGAGCTCACAAGCAGTGTTTTTTTTTAAATGGCAAAATTTCGCAACTTTGCGATTTTTTTCAGAAAATGGCAGAACAACCCCCAAAAAAACAAAAAGAAGCAGAAATTTTTGTGATTTTTAAGGATTTTTTGGTCATTTTTTGACACATAAATAATTAAATTAGCCACATCTAGAATCCAAGTTGCTTTCTTTGGTGGAGAAACTTCACAACTTGTCGATTTTCGGTTTTCTGAAAATGAAACAAAAAAAACTTAGAATTTATTATTCTTAGGGATTCTTTTGCCATTTTTCGAAATTAAGTAAAAATTAATCACATCTAGACCTACGCACTTCCTAGGTCGCCAGTTGTAGCAGCACTACAGCCCCTAAGAGCATCTCCACCGGTGCTCAGCATGTCACTATGGACAATAAAATTAAATGTCTAAGTTTAGCTGTTTTTTTTGGCAACCTCACCAATAACTGGAACTGCATATACGTGGGAACTACTAATAGCAAACCACCTGGACCAATCATTATGATCGACCAATCAAAAATACTAAGCTTGCAGTCAGGTCCAATATTTATCTTTTTTTGGAGGTGCACAACTGCGCCTTTCACCAGCCACGGCGAGCTGCACGAATTTGATGCAGAAAAACCAATTTCCTGAGCTTAACCAGCACATTTTGACCTTCTCACAACAAATTTTACTTTCTGGAGTCAGATACTGAGCACTGGTGGAGATGATCTAAGGAACCTAATTGCAACAGCCCTCTGATGACAGTCGCCATTTATAGCCGATAAGCTGAATAAAACTTAAGAATTGAGAGAAAAAATCCAGAAAACCTGCTTTCAAGCAAAATGTTTCCAGGAACAAGTTCCGCCCTTTTTCTAAATCATATTGATGTTTATAGTATGGCGCCCTGTTACGGGCAGTCCAAAAATTGGTGATAAGCCGACGAGTGTGGCCTGCGCACGGTATTCTTTAGTAAAAGGCGAAAGAATAGTTCGCTTTGCACTGACCACCCGGCTGATGAAGTGAACATGCCTTGAACCTGGTTTTTATACTGCGAGAAACGGTGTTTTCTGGCAATTGATATGGGACAATAACTTTCTTCGTAGTACACAGGAGTTACTTGAGGGAGGGGGACGACTATGGTAATCCAGGCGTTTGGTTTGCTGCAAGCACGACGTGTTTTGCCTTTTGTAACGTTCGAGGTTACGAGTGGCGTCGGGGGGAGTAGAGAGAGAGAGAGAGATTCTTTGCACGCGTTGTGGTCGTATGAATGTCTACTTATTGAAGGAAGTTAGAAGGAAGAAATGGAGCTAAAAGTACTTTGGTTCCATAGATTGCAGGGGATAAAACAGGCAATTTTTGTCATGAAGTAAAAGTGAACAGATTGGTACACACAACTCGTGAAGGAGAATGCTGGAAACAGGATATGCTAAGACTCCAAAAATATACTCAAAAGCAACTGAGAATTCTATCAGCTAGCTGATCAAAATGAATGCTGAACATCAATGAACCTATCTAGATGTAAATGGAGAAGGACCAAAGCATAGGTGTATCTTTTGTGTACGACTTCCTTATGTTTAGGATCTGAAGTGATCCTGAGCAGGGATTTTTTATCAGTTTTGTTATATCAAAAATTTGGCAAATTTTTCACCCAAAAAAAGAAGACAATTTAATCAAATTTGCACCACAAAAAGAAATCCCTTTTTCCTCAAAAAAACCTGCAGAATTTGTCCAAAACAAACACTGAGATTCCTGAGAGATCCATTAGAAAACCGGTGGTCAAGAGAACCTTTGCAGGATTAATATATCAATATTATACGTCTCAAAAGTTGCACCAACCAAGAGCTCCACTCCTCCTCGAGCTCATACTCTTAAGAATCATATGATCATTGACCATTTTCACAATCCTAAAATCAAGTTCCAACATACTCACCCTGTTTCCTAACTTCTTATCCTCAGCATTGTACCACACTCACATTTGAAGGGCACTCTATACACACAGATTTCAACAGAAATTCCTAGTGTATTTTGACAACACATTATAACACGGAATTTTTCCACCAACAGAAGAGCAAAACTGGGGTTATGATGACAACATTTGCCTCCTGCTTTACAATAGGTTAAGGCCCAAGGGTGGAGGACAATCTCAAAATATAATGCTGGACTCAACTAGCACCTCATCCTAGGCCCCTTATTTTTGGGATGCCCTCACCTGGGGGCCTTACCCTACACATTCACTCTTCCACACACCCAACATATTAGAGCTTCTTTTCAACCAACATCTGCATTTGCAAAACAAACACCTACCGAGCCTATCAAGATCAGTCTCCACTTCCACTGTACAGTAATCTGGTTAAAACCATCACAATTTCCCATAAGACACCAAATAAGATGAACCCCGAAACTGAAATAAGGTGCTGAGTGTTTAGAGCAATACCACTAACAAATTGCTAACTTTGAGTACTCATCTCTCTCTCGCCACAAGGCATGCAAACTCCATTTGAGAGTGATGCTTGTAATGAAGTAAATATTTACAGTCGCTTTCCTAGTATTGGTTCTGTTCTACACAAGAGAGACAGTGCAAAGCCACTTCAACGTCTCTCCACAGTTTCCAGTATGTATATTGCAACAGAAGTCACATTGACTTGAAAGAGTCTTGTCACTTTGAGTTCACTCCCAAGCCAAGAGCAGCCTGTTCCATGCTCTGCAGCATTCCTTCAAGAACAAAACTCTCTGAAGGACTTTACACTCTCTGCTTCAACTTCCTTTGAAACAGAGAAAGCAAAGGGGAAAGGCAGCCAATGGTATAAAACTTCATACTCTGTGCCCATCAACAGTCTTAAGACACACCCTTCAGTACAAACCCTGTTCAACATGTGTTATGAGTTATGAAATCCCATTCCTCAAAATGGATGAGTTCCCCTTTGCTGTTGCCTGGAAGCTCTCAAAACATCTAATCCCCTCAAATCCCCAGTGGTTGCTAGCCATTGAAGATATTGAATTTCCAAACAAAAAAAGGACCTGAACTGTCCGCATCCAGTCTTATCACATCTGTCGGGATGACAGATGTGCTGTTCTTGCCTCTGTTCTTTGTCCACTGGACACGAACTTGACAAGAAAACTCAGCTGCGTCCACTGGAGGTTGCTCACCAGCAAAGACAATTGAGACATCTCCAGCTAACCCATTATGCAAGTGAACTTCAAGTCCCAGGTTCCCTCCAACTCTGGGACTCAACCAGGCACAATCAGCTTGTCCCACCATCTGCTTGTATGCTGTGTTCACCCAACGTACCTTGTGTGTCACATCAGTAATCACACTTGGCAACAGCAGCTTCTCAAGCTGATCTTGGAATGCCTCCACTGTTCCTGTCATGGGAGATGCAAGCTGATTGACCTTGGTTATACACTCTAGACATATCGTGGATCCAACAGCTTGCACAGGTTGTGGAACAATAACCTTGTGTGGTGAAAGACCTAATGAGAGGTCTCCTTCATAGGCAACAATATGCTTCAAAACCATCGATGCATCAAACAACGCTGTTCTCGAATCTTGAGATTGTTCATGCAATTGGGCTTGAAACAGACATTCTCCCAACCCTTTGCTGTCAGAAAAGCATGGACGAACCTCTTGGAAGATGAATTTCTTCAAGAAACCCCACAGAACAGCCTTACACTTTGCAGCAGAGTATCGGGGCTGAAATGTCAAGACAGCAAGTTGAGTTGGAATCCCCAGTGGATCGATATGTGGACCTGTTGACTGCACCAGAGAAAGTGAAAGCATCAACATTAGAGTTCATATGAGGAACATCCCTGACAGTTCACACAACGAAACATCACATTACTTTAATGAATATTCTAACCCCTTCCAGCATATTTATAGAAGAGTATGCCACAAGAGTTCCGTTAAGACATTGGGTACCAAATGTCAGAGATTCCAGATTTGTCTTCTGAACTAACTCCAGTGCCTCGAGGGTTAGTATCTTCCAAATAGCTGAGAATTTGGAAAGACAAACAAGAGTTTGCAAAAATGTCCTACAGTGAACACAGTACTCTGCACAAGACCCATGTTCATCAACAACAATCCTGCAAAACTTGTGTGCATGTTAGATTCTAGATATCTTGGACATAGTTGTGTAGAGATTTTCTCTGCCAAAAACTATTGAGCAGCATGCGAGCTCTTCCAAGAACCTTGAAGGACCTTGAATTCAGGCTCAATTTGGTCCTTTTGTACACTTGTCCATCTACTGTAAATCTGCAGATGCAGCCAAAATTATCTTCCATCCATATTGCAAAGAGTATTTTGCTCATTCCTATCCCAGACTGTCCTCAGATTTGACCCTAATTCCCCTGGTTTTCAAAACACCTATAAAGATCCCTTGTAAAACTGCCTCCCAATAGGACGAGCTTCAGATCCTGCAGAGCAATTCAAGCATTATTAAGAAATGATGAAAATTGGAATTTCAAGGTTCCTCTCTCTTCTGGGTTGAGATATTTTCAGATTCAGACATGAATGCAACACACTGCATCATCCCAGCAGAATCTGTGCACTCAGTAAGTAAGCTTTTTTTCTTCTCTCTGCAAGTAGCAGTAGAGAAATGGATGATTTCGTTGTACCATTTACCATACAGTGTGAGCCCTTAAAGCATGAAGCAAAAAGGATTCAGTGTGCTGAAGGTAGTTTGGGCCGCAGGCACTGAGAAAGAAGCTTCAGAAGAGCAAAGTGGTAACAAAACCATGAACCTATGAGGATGGTGAGCAACTAATGCTAACATAGCTGCAACAGCTGTTTAACCAGCTTCAATTCATCAAGTATGGTCCTGCAATCACTCTGTCATACTTGATGCAAGCAACTTATTTCTGAATCATCATCCTTTTGATGTCAGACCAAGGTACTTCCTAACAAGATCCTCCAGGGCTGTAGATCCAATGCAGAATGAGTGTAGAATTTCTCAAATGAGTAGAGTCAAACAGGAAACAGGCAATGTGACAATACTGCCCCTGAAACACTTGTTTATGAGCAAACTCACCTGCATCTTGCCACTTGTTTTCTCAGTAGCTGCTATCTGGAATGCTAAATTGGACCATAGAATCCTGTTATGTTCATCTGTGAGCATCACAGCATCAGATGAGGTTGCATACACTTGGTCGAGATAATACCAATCCACAACCGGTCCATTCGGAGCCTGTCTTGTGTCGCTACGTGCAGGGCAGTGTGACGGGGCGTGAGTGGTCCTGCTCCCGTTCATCACCTGCTCCACAAAACCCCGAGCAGCCACAGGCCCAAAGTTGTCTGTCACTACTGGCATGTCTTCGAATTTCTTTGGGTTGTTGTTCTTCAGCCCCTTGTTGCGCGTCGGATCTCTGCATTCCTCCTCCTCCAGCTGCTGCTCCTCCCCTCTACTCAACATGGTCAGCTTCGTATCCGCAACAACTTGATTGATTACTCCTCCTCCTCCGTCGTTGCAGTCTATTCTCAAACCATGCGCGGATGAACTTGGAAGTGAAGAAGACTTGGATTTTCGGGCGTTCGAAGAGCTGACAAAGGAGGAGTCTGACGGCGATGATGATGGCCCGTGCAGTGGATTCTCTGGCAGTAAAGAGAGCGTTACGACATCCGTTCTCCTGCTTTCTGCAACATCTTCGCCCGAACAAACTTCACTCTCGGCGCCGTAAGAAGCAGAAGCATACGGCAGGGGCATGAGATTGCCTCTCAGACACTCCCTGGACGACTTCGTAACTGTGCTTTCGTTGAACCTCTGCAAGCCTCCAGGGCCGAAAACCGGGGCCACGATTTCGCTCAGAATTGGCGTCAGCTCTACTACTGGAACCTCCAGCTTGACGTTGCGGGGGAAACCAGACTCGTTCCGTTTGGACCTCGCTGTTACCGACGCCTTGTTCGTGGTGGTGGTTCTCTTACGGCCCTTGTCAGGAGCAGTGGCCACGGAAGCTTTCTTCGCATGTCTTGTTGTTGATGCCGACGAGTAATCAATCTGCCGTTTGCGACATCTTCCCCCCTTGGCTTCTGTGAACTTCTTGCTGGAGCCCTTGTCCAAAGAGAGGGAGGAAGATGTCTGCGGACCTGACGGATCCGTGCCAGCTTCCGGCCTCGGAGCGAGCGGCTTCGGTGCAATGGGACGATACCTTGACATGATAACATATCGATTCCTGGACGGGAATGCCGGAGTGCCTGCGTACATTGCGATACAGCAACCTCCTTGATTAGCCCGACTCATCACCCTCCTACGATCCTCCTTTTGCTTCGCCTCCTTTCCGTCTCCTTCCTGGTTTCTTTATGCAACGTTCAAACTGCACTCTTAAGGCACAGCTCCAAGCATCCACAAGTTCCTTCTGTCTCACAGCACATCAGCTACTAGAAACTCCACGCGAAGGAATCCTACGACCAGAGCGTGTAACAATCGGCGGTCGCATAATATCAATGGATGCCATGCGCGACTTGCCGATGGCATGCGCATCAGGGCCTAGATCCTCCTCCTGGCTCCTGGCTCCTTGCAACAGGAAGTAAAATCACAACAATACCAGGGCATAATAATCCTTCCTTCGAGGTTCTCTGGGGGAGGAAAAAAAAATTGTTGTGGAGTGGCGGGAGAGGACAGCAACAGCGTACCAACGACCGATACTGAAGCAGAAAACAAACGGCAAGAAGGGCTGATTTCCAAAACGACTGATTCTCAAGCTCAACGAGATCAAAATACATCAATCAAACGAAAAGAGCTGCAGCAACAAGAATTGGAAGACTCCAGAAAATGCAGAGACAGGAAAGAAGAAAAAATAGTCGAGCGAGAGAAGACTCCAAACGCAAAACTCATGCACACACCGGCCATGTCTCCAACCGCGACACCGCAAAAGGAAAGCCTGTGTGTCTCTTTCGACTCGACTTGACTCGACGCACACCAAACCCTCTTTTTTTTATTGGCGAAATTCGTAAATGACGTGATTTTGGAGCTTTTTATAGCTTTTTATAGCCAGAAAGTGAGAGAGAGAAGAAAAAAAGTTTTAAAAATCGCCAGATTTCATTTATTTAGTTTTAGGCGTGTAGCCATAAAATATAGAAGGTAGATTGAAAATTTACATAATTCATATCTGGTTCATAGCCATATTTGGCTATATATTCCTATGGATGATCGCCATTTTTTTACATCTTCATGTGATGAGAAAAGAGGGAAGGAAAACGTCTTTCTCTCGCGTGCACACCACCAACCTTTTCTTTTAATTGGCGAAATTCGAAAATGAAGTGATTTTGAAGGTTTCAACAGCCAGGAATTGAGCAAAATAAATAGTAAAAAAAATGGCCATATATCCATATGTAGTTTTCAGTGTGTAGCCATTAAACTATAGAAGGTAGATTAAAAGACTTATATACTTTATGAATCATATCTGTGATTATAGACACATTTTTCTAAATATTCCTAAGGATGATCGCCATTTTTCCTATTTGTTCGTATGGAAAATTGCCACTTTAAGCTACATAATTTTTTAATTCCAAAAAAAAAAAAAAACACAGA
>Ga0209208_10007561_pt1 | contig 14682 bp, 19 predicted proteins | sample S1TSphfallax_3_FD_187694 | JGI IMG/M metagenome (GOLD analysis project Ga0209208, IMG submission 187694) | Host-associated microbial communities from peat moss isolated from Minnesota, USA - S1T2_Fd - Sphagnum fallax MG (SPAdes) (version 2) | ecosystem: Host-associated > Plants > Peat moss >...
CTTGTAGATGATGATGAAGGTGTGGCACCTCTTGGGGTTGTAGCTGGGCAGCAAGGCTCTGCAGGTCAGTTTTTGTTACCCACCCGTTTCAAGAAATGCTCGACCTTATACTGGTAATGTGTCCTGCATGACATTGTTGTCAACATATCTTCAGGATTTTGATATATAATGCCAAGGAATGGTTGACTGTTTCTGTTTTGCAGGGCACTTGCCTGAAGGCCTGCTGCGGGAGCTTCCAGATGCAGAAGTTTTTGATGAGTCGGCACGGACAGAGGAGGCATTTGTCAAGCCCGAAGGAGACTTGGATGACTTGCAAAAGCAGCTGGAGGCTCTGAATGCTTTTTGACCACTATTGCTGGTAACTTGCACACACAAGCACAAGATCTTCATTGAATGATTGCTATAAACAAATTGCTATCTCAGCTAATGCTGTTGATTGACAAGATTCTTGTGACATTTTAAATTAATACTACATTACATAATCATAGTATTCCTGAATCTGGTTCATTTCACCATGCTGGACCTCATAAGACTCATGTTCTCTGTTGCATGCCAAGACAATTTTATTGCCCATTGGCCATAAATGCATATATTGAACAGAATCCACTTGTGATGACAAAAGGTGGTTGCAAGGTGGCCAAAGAGGATGCCATTTTGTCATATTGCTACTCTTCTTTGACATTACTTTGCAAGCCAACCTCTTTCAATTGAAGCTTGCGGCATTCAGATCTAACCAAAAGGTGTGTCCCGATTGCTTATAAAATTTTCAGCTTGTTTACTTGATCATTTTTGCAATTGAGTTGTCAAAATTCATCATTTTACAATTGTGTTATTAAATTAGTTTCTGTTCTCCTTCCATCCAATCACATTCTTGCGAATTCAATGAGTCAAAAGGCAAGTTTACTCTGTGGATCACTCCTGATTCTCTACAGGCATTCATGCAGTTACATCACTTTTTTCAATGTAAACAAATAGTTTATAAACATTGTCTAATTTGGAGTCATAATTCAAACTATTGTATCTTTGGCTGGTAATCAATTGATTTCCTTGAATTTTTGTTTTCCCAAAAATGGGCTTGTTAGCCTTGACTCGATTATATAAATGCCCAAACAATACATTCTACCTACAGTAGTTGCAAATCTCATTTTAGGGGGGAAAAAAACAAAACTATAAGGGTCAAAAACAAGTTATGGGTTTTATTGGTTAAATAATTTCTTCAAATACCTAGGAATTAAAATTCTCAAAATTTCTAACTTCCTTTGAAAATTCTACTTCCAAATTCATAATTGTTTTATCTAGATTTTTATTAAAGTTTGCCATACATAGTGAGAACTTGATGGGAACAACAAAAATCCAAAAAAGCCCCACCACTCTCCACCCTAACAAAAATTTAACAAAAAAAATTGGGCCCCTTCCAGGGTTTTTTTGGGGGTCAGACCAATGGCTACTAAGTTGTACCCCATGTCTGGGTTTTTTCGGTGCACGTGACTTCGGGCAGGGTAAAAAACTGGCCTCGGGCAGGGTGAAAAACTAACTGTTGTCTTTATCCAGAGTTACGGAAGACTGTGCTTCAGAACCAGGTGATGAAACCAAATCTACATTCACACGAGAGCCGAATTCCAGGTCCCAAAAGAATCGACTCTCCCCATTCACACTACACCAAACAGACGTGTATGTGGTTAGTTACACGTTGTCCAATTCTCCAAGTCCCGAAAGAGGTCCCCTTGCAGAACTCGCACGTGGCTTACTCAATGTGGGGCCCTCGGGGGTTATGGGACCCTCCGGAGCTTCATTCACACGGGAGCGAAATTCCAGATCCAAAAAGAGTCGACTACCCCCATTCACACCACAGCGAGAGAGACTCCTAGGTCGTTGGTTGGTTTATCGTCCGTAGTCCAATTCTCCAAGTCCCAAAAGAGGTCCCGTGGCAGGACTCGCACGTGGCCTCGATAATGTGGGGCCCTCGAGTTTTGAGGACCCCACTCAGTAGCTTGCCCGTGCCCTAACACTGTAGCTGCACGGCGATAGTACCACCTCCCACGTCCTGATTCATAATCCTACGGCTCAAATCGTAGGGCACTTGGATCGAGACCTGATTCGGGACCTGAAGCTTCCTTCGCTTTGTCGCTGCCGCCCGGTTGCTCCGGGCTGCTGCTGCGCCTCCGCACCACACTCGTCGCCGCTGCAGCCGCTCCTCGTCCTTGAAGCTTTTTTTTGCTTTGGATTTGTTCCACTCTAGAGATCCACGATCTCTCTTCTTGGGTCTAAGCCTTGTTGAAGCCAGGCAGCAGCACAGGAAGAATTGGGTTGTTGTTGCTGGTGCTGCAGACGGTGGCATTTTACTGCTTTTGCAGCTGCTGTGGTTCGGCCGGATCATCACTCCAGCTTTGGACTATGAGCTTGATCTAGCTCGTCAAATGCGGAGAAGAAACCATGTCGGGGCTTTGCACTGCGACAACTTTGACGGAGACTGCATTATCAGTTCAGGTACTTTGTTGTTTTCGGGATGGAGGATTTCGTAGCTGCATCGACTCCAGCTGGCTTTTTCTAGGTTTTGTAATGTGTTTGACAAGATCGTTTGTATCGGTGGTCAGTTTGTCAGTTGGTTTTGCTTTAGGCGAGTTTGCGGATGTTGTGTTGTTGTTGCACAGCTGCTACTACGACCGAGATGACTGCTTGATGAGCTGTGTGTTTCTTTCTTGTCATTCTGACTCTTGCCAGCAATGGTTTATAGCCTAGGGTTTAGGGATCATGGGCAACTTGCAAATGGTTATAAGATGGAACCTTGTCATCAACAGATGCAATCTAGATACCTCCCATGGCAGCATCAAGCTCCGAGCTAGCATTAGGGTTTATGAGGGGCTACCTTGCTTCTCATGGTCGTAGTCTGCATACATGACTAGGTATGTGGTACTGTTCATAGTCTCGTTGCATTTGCAATGGGGGTCTCTCTCAACCAGTCAGCTGAATCTTGGGACCCTGAGCATCATGCAGCGGGTATTCCATGGGACTGATTCTTCCAGATTTCTTTCAATTTGAGGTTTGAACTAGGGATGCATGAATGCTCCTGACACTTGTTGTGGTGGTCCCCTAGGAAGAGATATAATCCCTAAGATTGAGCTGAGAGGTCTTGAGCCATTCCTGTTTGTAGACAGACACTACAATTGTACTACATATGACATCAGCTTCCTGCCGTTATTGTTTCTCTAGTGCAGGACCCATGCCCTTTTTTCATTCCATGTTTCCAGCTACACAAAGGAATTTTGTAATTTTATTTTCTTGCTTGTTGTGTACAGGGTCCATGTTCTGAGGTAGTGCTCCACCAATATTAGGAGCGCAGTATTTGTGGACTGCCCAACACTTCTTTCAGATTTTTCTTCCAGCCAGCAGATTCATAGGTACTCATCATGCCAAGGAGACGGAAGACTCCTCGACAAGGTGAGGATGTTCCTCAAGGAGATGCAGCACCACCACCACCTGCAGCACCATTGGTGGTGGCTCCTCCTCCAGCTATCCCTCCAGTAGCTCCTGCAGCCACACCAGTGCAGCAACCTCGGCCACGTCCTCCTGCTGCACAGCAGCCTCGACCACATGCATCTGCACAGCAGCAGCAGCAGTCTGGTAGGCAGGGTCGATATGAAGGTGAAGGATCCAGCAGAGAGAGAGCACCTGGCCCAAGCCCAGGAAGAGGTCGAGGCAGAGGGCGTGGTGGCCAAGGGCCACAGTACAATGTAGGAATTGGACCAGGCCCAGCTTCTTCTGGTTCCCAAGCTGCTGAGTCTTACAGGGGTCAACCAGGGCCCCAGTATGTGGAGCCTCAGTATGTTGAGCCCCAGTATGTGGAGCCTCAGTATGTGGAGCCCCAGTTTGAGGAGCCTCAGTATGTGGAGCCCCGGTATGCACAGACAATGCCTTTGCGGATGCCACAAATGGGTCGTCCAGCCACCGTAGCTTCATCATCACAACCTCCACCCGTATACTTAGCACCACAGCAGCAGTATGTAGCTGCCCCTCCTCCTGCATCAGTGCAGGGTCCAGGAGCAGTGGTGGGGTTTGTTCCTGGCCAAGTGCAATTCAACCAACAGTTTGGCAATCTACAGATACAACCCTCACCTCCAGCTCCAGTTCGACCAGGGTTGTCTGTACAAGATGCAGGCCCCCCTTCACCACGTGAGGCAGTAGCACCACCTGTATCCAGCAAGGCAGTCCGATTTCCAGTACGGCCTGGTAAGGGCAAAATGGGCCAGAGGTGTATCGTGAAGGCAAATCATTTCTTTGCTGAACTTCCAGACAAAGACCTTCACCAGTATGATGTAAGTTTACTTGGGCTATCTGGTGGGACTTGTTGTGAGGAAATACTGGAAGAAGCAGTTGTGGGATGATCTTGACTAATTTATTGTGACAGATCAGGCCATGCCCCCAGGTATCACTGATTCTCAGAAATGGTGCACAGACCAGTCAGATGACCATTGTCATTGGACCATTCTCAAGTTTGTGATGTTTTTTGCAGGTGGCAATCACTCCAGAGATTACATCTCGAGGTGTCAATAGGGCAGTCATGGAGCAGTTGGTAAAGCTTTACAGAGAGACAGCCTTGGGCCACAGGTTGCCTGCATATGATGGGCGCAAAAGCCTTTATACTGCTGGACCACTGCCATTCCAGTCCAAGGAGTTCCAAATAAGTCTTCTTGAGGAAGATGATGGCAACAATTCCAAAAGGTTTGAATACAGGCACTGCTGTGAAACAATTTCCTCAGATTATAGCTTATTGCACTTTCTTGCATTAGGACAAGGTGCACATATTCATAACAAAAGTTTTTCCAGCTCAGATGCAAAGCTGCACACAAAAGAACACTGCATTGAGTCAGTCCAGACTGTTCTTGGAAACCTTGGCATGTCATCCTTTTTCCCAGCAGATTGAAGCTTATGTCTGTGTTTGCTAAGTGCAGAAGGGAAAGATCTTTCAAGGTGGTGATTAAGTTTGCAGCACGAGCTGATCTACACCACCTTGGCCAATTCTTGGCTGGCCGACAAGCAGATGCTCCACAGGAAGCTTTGCAAGTTCTTGACATTGTTCTCAGGGAGCTTCCAACTCATCGGTAAGTGATACTAACTAGCTCCTGCTTCTACCATGATGTGTTTGAATTTTTGAATTTCTTATTATCTCAAATTGCTGTCCAGTTTTCCTTTACTAAGCTATCCTTAGTAAGAAGGTTTATATACAGTCAATTGCCAGGAGCTGATGAAGGGGATGTTATGCTTTTGATGGTTAATATCATGCATGTTGCTGTTGAAGGTTCATTTACATGCCTATTCCTGTTGCTGTAATTGAACCTGTAACTCCTGTCTCCACTTTCCTTGAGAGTTGGGGTTTTATCTTTTTCATGCTTGCTGTTGGTTGCTCTTATGTTTTCACGTCTGAAATATCCATAACCTTGTGATGGGGTGTTCTCTCAATTCTTTCCAGTTTTATGTAAACTATAAGAAAAGAGAAATTCTTAGTATTTATGAGTGTATTTTTGTTCATAAGTGCCATGTGCTCTCTCTCTCTCTTCTGTAGGTATGGATTTTTTCCTCTGTTTCTCAACCATTGAGTCTCCTCTTTTTCCTGTATGCTGATGTGTTGTGGAATTGAAATGTCTGCGACGTTAGGATAGGTTGTCTCTCAACTCTATTGAGGGACTTAAAATTGTAAGTAAGAAAAGTTCTCAATACTTACAAGGATATGCTGGTATGGTGTGTGCCTGATGTCAATTACTGTTTATGGTCCACACCTAATCCTCAGTGAACTGGTGTGGGTCACACAGTTGCTCTAGCATTAAAAGGGCAAGCTAAAATTGAAATGAAGCTTTCTGTCACAAGCTTGTTGCAGCTTGAATGAGGACACCTATTGACTTTTTGATGTAGCTATGTCTTATGAGTGCTAGCCAGCCAACATCATGACTGAAACTAATCCCATTGCTTCCAGAAATGCAACCAAAACTCAGGAATTGTTGTTTCTTGTATACTTGCCTGCATGAAATTTTGGGCAGATTATTATGTGTACTGATCTACACCCACTGTCAGGGAGCTGGTGAAGTCAATGGGGAGTTAATAGCAGCTAGTCACAGCTATTCATGGTGAAGGTGATGCTCTGATACTTTGTGAGTGACACTCATAAGGTTATAACAGCAGTCATTCTTGTCTTAATTTTTTGGTTTCTCTGGTTTTGACACAAATGGTCACCTATCTTGAAACATGTGATCGTGGAGTTTTCTCAGCAATCTCATAGATATATATCATTGCATGGGGCAGATTGTTTCCTTTTTTTTCCAATCACATTTGTCTTGGGATAATAACATGTTTTTTAGTGGTCCTTCTGTGCTGGCTTGTGTTGTCCTTCACTTGTGTGCAGATACTCACCTGTTGGCCGCTCTTTCTACTCACCAAACCTTGGTACCCGACAGTCACTGGGAGATGGACTGGAGAGCTGGCGAGGCTTCTATCAAAGTATACGCCCAACTCAGATGGGCCTGTCCCTAAACATTGGTAAGAGAGGAGCAACTATCAAGAGGACCCTGTAATGGGTCTTTGTCATTTCATTTGCAGATGAGCCATTTTAACCTGCGAACCCGTATTGTCATCGGCCGTTGGGAAGTGATGGAAGCAGTAAGATTTGGGGTGGCTACTTTCCATAGTCACCTCCAATGATATCTTGTTCAGAAAGTTTGGTGAATATTATTGTATTCTGTGATGGCAAGTGGTATTTGGGATTATGCTGCCCTGAATGTTGTGGGATTTTCAAAGTATGAAGTACAGTTTCTGCGTCTCATGGGTTGTGTGTTCCATCAGACATGTCATCAACTGCCTTCATTGAGCCAAAAACTGTGATGGAGTTCATTCGAGATCTTCTGAACAGGGATATATCAAGGGGCTTGTCTGATGCAGATCGAATTAAGGTCTGTCCTCAATCTTCCATACAAGTGGGAAACTGGTTAGCACTTAGGTCATTCCGAATAGGGATGAGTTCAAAATAGGGTTAGCCTAAACCCTAAACCTGTGTTAGCCTCTGATCAAACATCTCTGTAGCTAACTTTTTTATATTACTGTTTGTCTGTTTCATGATCAAGCAGTCCGTAGAGATGGGAACCAAATTCTGTGCTGTACTAAAGGTGGTGACTTGATTTTGCAGATCAAAAAAGCCTTGCGTGGTGTGAAGGTGGAGGTCACACACCGTGGAAGTATGCGACGGAAGTACCGAGTTTCAGGGCTCACAACTAAGGCCACAAATGAACTTGTGTATGGCAGCATCTTGACTTGCATGCAACTGTAATGTTGTATTGCTCATCTGTTTGATTGGCAAAATTACATGCACTCTGGAAGTCATCAAAATAGTCATTCATTTTTATGGATGGTGCCAGTCGGTATGTTTAAATTGAGTTGCTTGTGCAGATTTCCTGTTGATGAGATTGGCACAATGAAGTCGGTCACGGAATACTTCAAAGAGACATATGGATATGTCATTCGTCACCCATTCCTGCCATGCCTCCAGGTTGGCAATGACCAGCGACCCAACTATCTTCCTATGGAGGTGTGCAAAATTGTGGAAGGTCAGCGATACTCAAAACGCTTGAATGAGCGGCAGATTACGGCTCTCCTGAGAGTCACATGCCAACGACCTCGTGAACGTGAGAATGATATTTTGCAGGTATGTTTCAGCTAGACTCCTACCTATAGCTGTACTGGTTGTCTTGAGCAATCAGCAAACACTTCATTACTTTGTGCTGCTGACTTGCCAGAGTCTTTTTAACAAGTGCAATGGCTATGCTTCTGTGTAAGCACACAGCAAGAGATGTCTGAAGCTGGAGAGCATTTGTGTTGCTTTTTTGGGGGTTGGTTGCAGACTGTAAATCATAATGCATACCATGAGGATCCATATGCACAGGAGTTTGGGATTCACATCAGTGCTCAGCTTGCCCAAGTCGAGGCTCGAATCCTACCAGCTCCTCGGGTTTCTCTCTTCTCACTACATGCTTGTCTCTCTGATGAGTACCTATTTGCTAGGTCCAACCTGTTGTCACTGATTCTAACTGCGAGTTGGGTGCCTTTTGTAGCTCAAGTATCATGATACTGGGAGAGAAAAAGAATGTCTTCCCCAAGTTGGACAGTGGAATATGATGAATAAGGTAGCCAAATTTGCTTTATTTGGGTCTTGACAACTACTGAACTGTGCTGGTTGGAGTGGAGTTGCTGGATGGAAAGATGTTCTGAAGCCATTGTTCTAAATGGTGCTGCCTTGCCTTGTCTGGTAATGACCATCTTCTCTAATTTGCAGAAAATGGTGAATGGTGGAGTTGTCAACCACTGGGCTTGTCTCAATTTCTCAAGATCTGTGCAAGAGAATGTTGCTTCTGCATTTTGCGCCGAGTTGGCTCACATGTGCCAAACATCTGGAATGGTATTGTGCTGAATTTTCTGTTCTCAGTTTCTGCATTGGGTTTGCATTGCTGCTCCTTTCATCAAACATTCTAAAGCTGGCATGTTGCTGTACACTGCAGGCTTTTCGGGGTGAACCCATTGTCCCAGTTCAGAGTGTGCGCCCAGAGCATGCTGAGCGTGCTCTGTCACACCTCTGTGAAGATGTTAAGAAAAGGACAAAGGACAAAGGCTTAGATCTTCTTGTGGCCATTCTGCCTGACAGCAATGGATCACTTTATGGTACGTAAGGTGACAGTTGATATGTGATATTTAGGTTACAGAATCTCCACATTCTGCTCACATTTACTGGAGACTGCTGCTGTCTTACATTGTAGTTGTGGATGTAGGTGACTTGAAGAAGCATTGCGAGACTGTGCTTGGAGTGGTGTCACAATGCTGCCTGACCAAGCATGTTTATAAGATGAGCAAACAGTATTTTGCCAATGTTGCTCTGAAGATCAATGTGAAGGTACACATCTTGCAAGAGCACACTGTCATTGCTTTGTCCTGTTGAGAGGATAAATGCCTGTGCACTGGCCGCTTTTGGGGATCCACCCAAATGGTTTGTCACTCATGAGCATTTGGATGATTTGTGGCTTGCTGGGGGAGGACAGGTTGGGGGTCGGAACACTGTCTTGGTTGATGCACTTACACGAAGAATCCCATTAGTAAGTGACATTCCCACCATCATATTTGGTGCAGATGTCACACATCCACATCCTGGAGAGGATTCTAGCCCTTCCATTGCTGCAGTGAGTTCCCTCTTAACTGGATTCTTTCTATCTGACATGGTTTTTAGCTTCCTGCATTGCCTCACAAGTCAGTTGCATCCAAGTGTTGCTTGACCACTGTGCCAGCACTGTGGTTGATTTCTTGTAGTCTGTTTTGGAATTAGGTGGTAGCTTCACAGGACTGGCCCGAAGTCACCAAATATGCAGGCCTAGTATGTGCTCAAGCACACCGGCAGGAGTTGATTCAAGACCTCTACAAAACTTGGGTGGATCCCCAAAGAGGCCAGTGCACAGGAGGCATGATCAAGTACACACCCCTCACTTTGAGCATTTGTTTTCTCACTTAAATGATTAGGTGGAAACCGGGTTCAACATTTTCTTTTTTGGAGAAAAAATTCTTACTGCTTTTTTAACTGTAGTAATTATGTCCCTGTTCATGATAGGGAACTCTTGATATCTTTTCGGAAAGCAACAGGTCAAAAGCCTCTGCGCATCATCTTTTACAGGTTTGTCTGATTGGATCATATTCTCCAGAATTTTTGTGTGCTTGTGGATGTGCTTAGTGATGTAGTTTTTGTAGTGATTGACTGGTGTCTAGTTTATATTAGTAATGTATACTTAGGGGTTGTGTCTAAGAAGCTCAAGAAGGTGCAACCTGAATCCTCTGCTGTATTTGGAGCTGGTGTACTTCTAGGTACACCTACCAGTGAAAATCAGCACTCTTCTGCCAAGTTTAGTGTTTCAAAATAGCTCATTATCAGTATGTCCATGGATTGCAGGGATGGTGTAAGTGAAGGGCAGTTCTATCAGGTCCTCCTTTATGAGCTTGATGCCATCCGAAAGGCTTGTGCATCGCTTGAGCCAGATTACCAGCCACCTGTCACATTTGTGGTGGTACAGAAACGTCACCATACACGCCTCTTTGCCAGCAATCACAATGACAACCGCAGTGTGGATCGTAGTGGGAACATACTCCCAGGTTAGTCCCTTTTCATGTGCTACGTGATTATCATGCCTGGTAGCTAGCTCTCTAGCAACATTTTGTTTCTTGATTGAACTGTCATCCCAGGTTTTGCTAGGTTGCAAGATTGGAGTCTGTCCAGGCTCTGTTGTCTTTTCTTGCTAGAAAGATATGCAATGGATCTGTCCAGAATATGTCGCACTTTTGTGATTTTACAAGTAACTTTGTTGTCGGTGGGATACATATATGACTGAACACTCATTTGGAGCAGTTGGTGAAAAGATACCAACCTGAAGCCATGTGGGTTCTGCCAATAATGTGTTTTTGTCTGGCAATCCTCTCATGTTTTGCACTTGTTTGGTACTGTCCAGGCACGGTTGTGGACTCAAAAATCTGCCACCCTACAGAATTTGACTTCTATCTTTGCAGCCATGCAGGGATTCAGGTTGGGTCTTATGAGCTCTTTTTGAGAGATATTCTTGTTCTGTCTTGGGTTACACCGCATTTTTGTTCTATGCTCTTTCTAGTTGTCTTTGTGACTATTTCTCCTCTTCTCTCAGTTTGCTATCAAGATCACATGCTGTTTAGTCTGAAAGTTTACTTCAACTTAGAAACAGTTCATTTCTCAATTGCTATTCAGGTTGATGCTTATGAGAAGGGTGTTTTCTTCTGTGTTCCTTGTCTTCTTGCCAAGGTAGAGGAGTGGGCTCCCTAGTTGTCTGATGAGGTTGATGCAATGCAATGATATGTAGTTGTGACTCTGGTGTTTGTTGGGTTTGTGAGCAGGGGACCAGCCGACCTGCACACTATCATGTGCTTTGGGATGAGAACAAGTTCTCAGCAGACAGTTTGCAGTCCTTGACAAACAACCTCTGCTACACGTATGTTTGTTTGTCCCCTAAATAAAAAGTACTCAAGCTGTATGGTTATCAAATTCCAGTGTATACTGATGGGTTCTAATAATACTTTCTTGTTTGTAACAGGTATGCGAGGTGCACTCGATCAGTCTCTATTGGTGAGCACCTCCCAATCTGTGGAGCCTGGAATGCTTGTTGTTTATTTTTGAGCTCAAAATGCTGCGAGTTTTGCTTACAACGAAGAGGCTATACAATACTTTTGAGCTCACTACTCCTTTCTTTATGTTTGTGCAGTTCCACCTGCCTACTATGCACATCTGGCAGCCTTCCGAGCAAGGTTCTACATGGAGCCAGAGGCATCAGACAGTGGATCATTGACCAGTGGACCAGTGCCTGCTGCTGGCAGAAGCACAGGCACTAGCATGTCCACTCGGACAAACCGGGTTGCAGTGAGTGGATCAGTGCGGCCACTTCCTCCTTTGAAGGAAAATGTGAAGAAGGTTATGTTCTATTGTTGATGCTTGTTGGGGAAGACCTGGTGTAACTGACCCCATCTATGTGAAGGTAAAAAAGACTCTTTTTTCCAGTGACAATGCAGGTGGACTGGGCCTGCCTCTTCAAAGCTTTCCTAAATCTGTTTTATGTAGGCAGCAAAGCAAAGCTACTGAGAGCCCTCTTCTGCAGTTGACTGCTTGTGATATTAAGATGGGTGTGACGATATGCAATCGGCCCACATGTTTTCTGTTCTAGTATAAGTGTTGCCAGTTTATATTTATGTATGGCCTCTTTGTTCTGTTAGTGGATTGATTGTAAGGTTTTCTTTCAAGGTAAAAAAACTTGTCATATCGTTTCCTAGTTTACCCATTCTCTGAAGAAATGCAATTTAAACTTTGTTGCAGCACATGTTGCAGTAAAATCATGGATTTTCTTCTCTGAGCAGCACAAAGATTTGTCTTTTTTTGGGCAAAATTTTGCATCCCAGCAACAAAATAAGAGCTTACCCAACTCCTGTTAATGTTCTTTTTTTGGCAGATGTTTTTGGAATCACCAGATTTTGACCATTGGAAAAATATATGAGACTTTCCCTCACAAAATTGAAAAGAAAGCTCTGCTTGTCATTAGTTAACTAGAGAATGAATAATACTATTTGTTCATAGGTATTGATTTTCCCAAAGTTGTTTTTGTTGATTTGAGCCTGGTAGTTGAAATTGCTTGCCTACAAGAGGTTCTGATTTTTTTCAACTAATGAAAAGATTTTCCCTTTGATCCATTATACAAGTGCCATTTCTGAAAATGAGAACTTAAACAAAGACTTGAAGATGAACAAAACCTTAATGACAAATTTTACACCAAAGTTGAAGTATAAAAGGACTTGGAACAAAAACTTGCAAGTATTTCAGAAGACAATGACTTGGAACAAAGCCTTTCAGGATGAACAAAATTTAGGAACAAATTTCATACAAAAGTTGAACAAGTATAAAAGTACTTCTACGACTCGGACTTTCACATTTCACACAAAAGTTGAAGATCAAATGTCCCAACACCAATATTGCAATGTGCATCTTCAATCAAAGATCTTGTTGCTCTGCCTATGTTCAACTGCACATATATCCAAGCAGGTATTGATTGAAAAATAGCAGAGCACCAAGATACAAATCTGGTTCTTCCCATATCATTTTTGCTTTGACCATTGGCTTCCAACACATAAATGCATCATGCGAAGAAGACCTTGCTACAAATCCCACATGCAAGAAACCTTGAAAAAGAATTCCCAGCAGCTAATACTCCCATCCCCTGTCCAGTGACAATGCAGGTAGACAGAAAGAACCAAGCTTTAACTGTAAGATGTCCTCACTGCAGAGCCCAATTCAAGCTGCCAAATCAACAAACCTGCTTCACAGCATCTCCTTGTGAACAGCAATGTACATGTACCTGGGTTAGAAGATCAGGTTGAGAAACTCTTGCTGCATAATCATTTCAGCAGAGCTTGTGTTGCATTTGATCAACAGAAGCAAGAAATTACCTTCTGTGCAGACAAAAAAGTTTGGCTTCTTTACACATGTGAGAGAGGATGTGAAAACGTTTCTCCAGAGATGGGTGGTGTTCAGAAACACCATTTAGGGCTTTTGCACTGTGGGTCTCCAGAGAGTCCCCTCACTTCTTGGCTCTCTTGGCTGGGGATGCAACTGTCTTGCTTATTTTGCCCGGTATTACAGCAGACTTGGAGGATTTGGACTTTGCAGACTTGACGGATTTGGGGGCCTTCCTCGGGGTACCAACTTTCTTTTTCGATGCAGTCTTTTTCACAGCAGTGGGTTTGTTTGTTAGAGACGCTGCAGGCTTTCTTGCTGCAGAAGGAGCTGTCACCTTCTCTTCATCTTTAGACTTGCTCGCTGCAACAGGTGCCTTCCGCGGCGGCTTCACGGCAACATGTTTCACTGATTTCGGTGCCTTGGGAGACTTGGGAACTTTGGTCGGCTTGGCAACAACTGCAACCCCTCCGAGCTTGACAGCTTTGGATAGAGCACCGTTGGCTGTCTTGCTCTTCACGCGACTCGAGTCTTTTTTCGCCACTTTGGTAGGCTTGTAGGCTTTGATCTCCTTGCTGCTGTCCTTGATGGCCATGGCGGCCTTGGGCGCCTTGACTGGCTTCTTGAGCTCATCCGAAAGCTTGAAGGAATTCTTGACCTTGTAGACCTTGCCCTGCTTCGTCATGTTGCGCAGCTGGATGGACAAAATCTTCTTGAAGTTGGGAGGCAACCCAGTCTTGTACATATCCTCTAGATACTTTGCAATTGCATACTGGCTTGACCCTGTTCGCTCCTTCAACGTACCAATGGCCTCCTTCACCATCTGCCAGGCAGCAAGAAACCCCAAGGAAACAATAATCAGAACAGCGTCAGCTACCAGCCAAAAACCCAAAACAAAACCCAAAAGGAAGAAAAAAAATCCCCATCGCAAGCATGCATCTCTAAACAACCCAAGGATAGAAACCCAGAAAAACAGTCTCCTGAATCAAAAGCCTGCACCAATGCTTGTCCAACTAGGGTTCATGTTTGTTTTCGAAAAACGTCTGCGCATTCTCTGCAATATAGAGATGGGTATGCATCATAGAGAGAACCAAACAAAAAACCATGACCACTAGCATTCTACAGAATCCCACAGGAGCGACATGTTACCAGAAGGTAAGAAGGGTGAGCAGCAGTGGAAGAGGCATGAGCACCCTTGACGCTCTTGGGCTTCTTCTCCTTGGGGATCTTCACTTTCTTCTCCTTCACTGTAACAGCTTTAGACTCCCCACCCTTGCTACTATTCTCCACAGCGGAAACTGCCAAAACAGCCTCGTCTCCTCCACCCTCCCCCTCAACTACTGCAGGCACAACACCACTTCCAGCCATTGCAAAAGAAAAAAAAAAACTACCACCCGCAGTATCTCTCTGAGACTCCTTCTCCTCACCACCCACAAGAGAACCTCGCCACACAAAACACACACACACCCTTGTTCTCCTTCTACTTCTCCTCCCCGACGAGCAAATTCTTCAAAAACAAGGTGACCCAATTACGGCAAATTCTTGTACAACAAAATACACACAACAAACATGGACAATTCTCGCAGAAATTCGATGATCACAAAATGCAAACAAGAGATGCGCGAACACGGATCCGTGGTCTTATA
>Ga0209208_10007562_pt1 | contig 14680 bp, 5 predicted proteins | sample S1TSphfallax_3_FD_187694 | JGI IMG/M metagenome (GOLD analysis project Ga0209208, IMG submission 187694) | Host-associated microbial communities from peat moss isolated from Minnesota, USA - S1T2_Fd - Sphagnum fallax MG (SPAdes) (version 2) | ecosystem: Host-associated > Plants > Peat moss >...
ATGTTATACCCCATACCAACTAATTTATGGACTACATCCACTCATGTTGACATAATATATTATTTTAGTCATCAATGGACCAATATGTGTCCAATTTCATTTAGTGTTTCATTAGATTTTGAGTGAATTTGGATAGTTTTACCATGGCGAAAGTGGTCAACCCTTTAGTAAACAAGACCAATTGTTATGGATACTTGAATTATTTCATTAATAACTAATGAAATAAGTAATTAATGAAAAGATTCACCAAACCATTTCATTAGGCAATATTGTTGAATTAATATTTTACATATTTTATATGTGTTTTTAAAAAAAATTGGTAAGTTCATTAGTTTCATCCTATGAGGTAGTGACACATGTCATTCATTACCTTAGACATGCAAAAAAAAACCTAACTTAAGTAGGTAGGCCACATAATCAACTTATATAGCCCAAGTGAATATTTAATCAATATACCACCATTGACCACAACCACATCTTTATGAAGTTTGATTCTTGAACCCCAAGGATGGAAGCAAACACCTTTACCACCAAACTACCTCATTTGTTGTGAACATATACTATAATACATTCTATTTATCCAATATTTCATTTTAAACATTACACAAACATCAATTTTGAAATTTCATATCTTATTAACATTTTGTCCAGTTGAAATAATTAAATTTTTTTTAAAAAAAATTCAATAATGTACACAATTACATTTATTTCCTTTTGAAAATGTAAAATTATTTGACCCAAAAAAATCTGAATATTGTTATTCAATAACATTTCAATAATCATTCTTTTGAGAAAATAATTTTTTAAATAAATGGATAAGATTTTTGTTAATATAATAATATTACCCAAGTTAAGCTTCTTTTTGGCTATTGTAGGTTATTTCATCTTAGGCTACTTTCACAATTCTAGTATACTTTTGGCTATTGTAGGTTATTTTAAAATGGGTTAGTTTTTGTAATTTCAAGCAATTTAAAAATATTTGACCTTAGATCAGTTTTGGGTATCCTGGTTTTTTTTGGGTCATATGGCCATTCTAAATTACTGTTGGCTATTTTAAGTTATTTCACCCTAGGCTATTTTTGGCTTTTGTAAATTACTTTACCCTACTTACTATTTTCAATAATTCTAGGAACTTTTTAAAAAAATTGGCTATTTTAAGTTATTTCATCTATCTTACTTTTGGCAATTTTAGGTTTTTTGGGTGTTATTTTTTACTATTTTTTGCTATTCCATGTTAAGGTATGTTAAGTTATTCTAGGCAATTTTGGGCTATTCTAGATAGGCTATTTTTGGTCATTATAAACCATTCCACCCTAAGTTATTTTCACCTATTATATGTTGTTTTAGATAGGGTACTTTTGGTTATTTTAAAACATTCGACCCTAATGCCTATTATAGTTTATTCTAAATAGGTTACTTTTGGGTATTTTAAACCATTCCACCTTAAGTTACTTTCACCTATTATTGGCTATTCTAGGTAGGCTACTTTTGGTTATTTAAACCATTCCCCCCTAGGTTACTTTCAACTATTATAGGCTATTCTAGATAGGTTACTATTATTTATTATAAGTTATTCAACCCCATGCCATTTTTTTCTATTTTAGGTTACTTTTGATTATTGACAATTATACTAGTGTATTGGCCAACATTGTGACCAAAAATCCATAATTGATTAGCATTTATGTGACATAAACCAATTAATGGCATTAAAACACCATTTTGGGTTGCAACAAAAGCAAACGCATAGATATTTAGGTTTTTCAATTGCATAGCTCGTTTGTTTAATAATTGTAAAGTGTTTCAAGTGAATTAGATTGAATATATAACAAATTTGGTCCAAAACATAGGGTCCCAATTCAACTATGAGTGGATATATAATTACATTGTGAATTGGGTCCAATGCATAGTGATCCAATTCTATTACAATAGATTCAATGAACTATATAGTGAAATAAATCTACTCCATAGTGACCTAGTTCAAGTATGGTGGATTGGGATTTAAGGCTAGAGGTAAAGTTATTTCACTATGAAGGCCCCATAGTGATGTAGGCTAGTGAACTACGCCCACATTTTGTATTAGTGGGGGACCATAAGGATGCAAGCCCAATGTGAGATTTAATTAGCAAAATAATTCACATGGAGAAATTACATGGTGATAGGCTATAGGTAGATGAAACCATAGGAATTCAATAATGGAATAAAACTCCATGTAGTAGTCAATAATAATGTCACTTTGGGAAGAATTTTAAGTTTGGTGATTTTGTTCTATGGTTCCCAAAGGAAGTAAAATCCACCTAGGAAAGTTTATTAATAAGTGGTTTGGACCATATAAAATACAATATTGTTTATTGAACAATACAATATTATTGGTTACTGTAGATAAGTGCTTGTGAATCAAAATAAAGCAAAATTGTATTAGTACATGAATAGAAAAATACCAAGTCAAAACATCCCTAAACCTATCTACTAATTAGGTCAAAATGATTTTAACTTGATCAAAAAGTAAAATTGTAGATGATGATGATGAAGATAATGAAAAATATGAATCAATAACAAGATTGTATGGGGTGAATGCATGCTACAATTTACACAAAAAAACTATCACAATTTGATAGTTTTCAATACCTATTCGAGTTTCATGCATCATGGTGGAAATTTGGAAAATCATTTTCACTAAATTTTGTAATAGATGATAGTTGATGTCCCAATATAACATTATGTTGTGAAATCAATGCACTTATGAATGAATAGTCCAACAAAGTATTATTTTGATTTGCAAAAACCTATCACATTTATGCAATTCCCACAAAAGGATTAAAAACTACTACATTTAATGATAAAATTTCCATGAAATTTTACACATACATAAAAGAAACCATAAAGAAAAATATTCCCTATCAAAGTTTTTACTTTTTTTTAAGGTTGTGGAATTTAGATCATATGATTTTAAAATGTTCATTAGTACATTATGGTATAACAATGTTGATGATTATGATTCTTTTAGGTTGAATTTTTTTTATTTATTTAAGATTTACTTGGGCTAATTTTTTAATAATTATTTGACAAAAGTAAAATGAAGTTTTGAATTTTTTTAAATGGAAAATTGTTATCAAATAAGGGTTTTTTTTAAACCTTTATTAAATATTGGTGTACATTTACACAAATGTACAATTATGTCTCAATTTCATATTCATGATTCTTGTGACTTCCTTTAATTTTGAAGCCCAAATCATTTATATATGATTTTTTAAATAATTTAAAGTGAGGGAAATATTACGTGTTTCTATTTTTCATACTATATGTAGTTCCAAATTTCCATCAAATTGTGTGCACCATAGTGTGCATTCACCCTATGTAGCTATAGACCACCTAGACTAGGTAGTGGATGTACATTATGTCCATATTGTTATGAAGTCCTTTTAAGAAAAATATAAAGAATAGAACAAAAAAAGGTTTAAGTGTAATTGAAGCTCTAACCTTAAAAGGAGATGCAAAACATAATTTTGGCAAGTAGTTGCATGCAAACAGTAATGGCAATTGTGGTTAGAGTTAGCTACCTTGTTTTTAATATCTTTTTCGTTTTGTTTTTGCAATAGACAAAATAAATGAAGAAAGCTTTGTTGAAAGGTTGCAAAGACTAGCAAAAGAGAGACAAGTGGCAATGAAGCAAACACAACAATAAAAAACACGTGAAGAAAAAGAGTTCCAAAGCGAATTGCAAATCCAATGCCATTACAAGTTTGTTATCCATAGCATACATTTCCTCCTTCATCTTTGAATTATGAACTATAACATACAATTAATGTAACAATTCAATGAACAACAAGAACGTGACATGATGATGAGGTTTTGGTTGTAGTATCTTTGAAGGCAAAGAAGACACCTTGGAACATAATTGACTTAGATGATAATGATATATGATTTGGAGGAAAGAGGAGGACAATCTTCAACCAACCCAATTTCAATACAAAAAGGAAGTTCATGCAAAACAATCACAATGCCCATTAAAAGACACCTCTAGCATGTAACCCCTAGGTTTTCCAAGACCTATTGATCATTTTTCTTCAAGTAAAAAATCAAAATCAAATCATCAACTATGGCCCACATGATTGGAAGGGTGCAATGAACGTCTACAATTCTTCCTAAAGAACTTGACAAGTACATGTTTACTCCCTTTAAGCATAGCTATGCTTTGGTAACAACTTTTGATATAGGTTTTGACCTAGATTTAGAAGGTTTCATAGGTAGGTGAACATTTGGTAGTCAAAGATTAAATCTTAAAAACTAACAACAATGTCCATTTGACAACTTTTAAAAACTTGCTATGGACTTGTAATGAATCACTCAACCATGCATTCAATCTTCTATTTTTGTGTAAAGTACAAAAATGCAAATACAAATAGGTATTAAAAATATAATTTTAGTTTTGAATTGTGCAAATTTTGTAAGTTTTGCATACTATTTTGTTAGAAGTACATTTATTCTATGTTTGAATTATTACATATTGAATGATAAGAAATTAATATTTACCACAAAACCTTTAAAATTTGGCTCCAATTCATACTACTATACGTCAACTTAACACTATATTGCACTATTAGAAAAAAATGGTTTTTATGACTAGGACATTTTGTGATCAAGGTCCAAATTTAGTCATATATTCCTATAAGAACAATAGTCACTAGGACTGATTTGACTATAGTCATATAAATGACTAAAAGACTGTGATTATGACTACATGACTAATAATTGTTTTGGTATATATATATATTTACATTGCTTAGATAACCTAGGTGCTATATTGTATCAATGAAGCCTATATAGGCACAATACCTAAATAATCATAGCCTAGGTATAATAGGCATAACATACATATAGTCTAAAAATGTACATAACTTATATATAGCCTAAGTATAACATTACATAACTCAAATCAAATTAGGTATTTAAACGGATTCTACATTTTTGAAATCTCCATTTTGAATCTTGAAGAAAATGAAAGATCTTTTCTTACATTACTTTTTCATCTTATGTGTTATGATACTTGAATGTGTGGTGGTAAAAAGTTATAAGGATATTTTCCAACTTCACTAAAATAAAAAGTCCATAACCATAATATTTTGGACTATGACATTAGCCCCTACATTGCAAAGTCCACCTTTGATTGAACATTGATGTTTTTCGAGTAATTTTTCTATATTTGGGAGGATTACAATATAGTTTTCAAATTTTCATCTCATTTTTGCTATATTTCTCAACTACATTTGAGTTATATACAACTATATTTGATTAACCTAGAAAAATTGAGATTGTGATGTCCAAAAAAGGCCACTGTAGTGTGTTTTCACCCTTCCATGGTATAGTGTACAAATTTTGTGTTGAAATTGGAAATACATATAACATCAAAAGTACTTGCACATAAAATTTCACTCATTTTGAATTCTTTTAAAAATAAGATATAAGTAATTTGAGCCTTGAAAATAAGACAAATTATATAAACTATGAATATGTAATTGGTTCATATGTTTGTTGTTATGTAATTGTACAGCAATAATTTGAATTAAAATATTTTTAAAACCTTGTTTAACAACAATTTACCATTTTCAATATTTTAAATTATATTTTCACTAAATAGATTTTTTAAATGATTAAAAAAAAAACCCAACTACATCTTTAATGGGAGAACATTTTACAATTTAAAAATATCATAATCATTAACATTATCATAACATAATGTACTAGACCAATCTTTTATCTATCATCTAATATGAACATCACACTTTTAAAACAAATTGAAGTTTTCATGAAGAAGATTGTTCATTATGGTTATATCTTTGTACGTGAAATTTTCATGAACAAATTCCCATTAAGAAATCTATTTTTTAGTCCTTTTGTTATTTTATAGTCTTTGTGACAAGTTCTTACAACTTAGAAATGTACTTTAATCAACCATTGCATTGTTCAAATGTGCATCAATTTCACAACACAATGAGAGTTTAGAATGTTATCCACTTTTAATTGCATAATTCTATCACAAGATCTTCTCCAAATATTTAAAAAAATACATTAAAAATGTGTTGGAGTGAAAATTGTCAAATTGTGACTCCTTTTTGTGTACATCGTACCATGGAAACTATATAAGTTTCATATAGAATCCTAGGTATAACCTTATGTCACCTATATAGCCCAAGTTAGGCCCTACATAGATGATGTATAACACTACGAATAACGTATATAGCCTAAATATAACCATACATTGCTTACATGTCCTAAGTATAAGCCTAGGTATAGCCTTACATAGCCTAACTAAAGTTGTACATAATTGTACATAGCCTAGGTATAGCCTTACATAACCTACATGACCGTTGTATAACCTTAAATAGCCTAAATGTAGCCTACATAATTGACATATAGCCCTACCTAGGTATAACCTAGGTAAAGCTTACATAGCCTAGGTATAGCTTAAATATAACCATACATAACTTATATATAGCTTACATAGCCTAAGTATAACCTTAAGATAGCCTTATGTAACTTAAATATAACCAAACTATAGCCCTACATAACCTATGTATATCCCTATGTATAGCTTTACATAACATAAGTATAGCCAAATTATAGTCCTACATGGCCTAGGTATAACCTAAACATAGCTTATATAGCCTAAGTATAGCCTACTAGGTATGGGCCTAGATAACCTACGTGTAGCCCCATAAGTATAATCTAGGCATAGTTTATATAACCTAGGTCTAGTTTACATAACCTATTTATAGCCTAGTTATAGTTTACATAGCCTGGGTATAACCATACATAGCTTAGTTATAGTCCCACATAGTAGCCTAGAAATAGCTTATGTAATTTAAACATAGCCTAGGTATAGCCCTAGGTATAGCTTAAGTATAACCTAAATAACTTAGGTTAGCTTCAATATCATGCATGGGTAGCCTATGTTAGCTTCGATATTTAACATAAGCTAGGTTAGGAAATTTTAACTAAGTTATTTAAATAGGTTAAAAGAAAAGGTTTAAGATATTTGTTGACATATTTGTTCATATAAAAAACGTGCGGTGCAATGGTTGAGGACTTGGTTGTCAATGTGGCAGTGAGGGGTTCAAGTCCTCAATCTTGCAACCTAGTTAGCCTAGCCAACTTAGGCTAGGTTGCTAGGCTAGTCTAAGTTAACTAGCCATGGTAGGCTACCTATGAGGTTAGCTTAATGCCTAGGTGCTTAGGTTGTCGAACCTAATTGCTAAAGCACCTAGGTTCTTAACCTAAGGTGTCATTCCTAAATACTAGGTCCATAGGTTTAAGCTTGCCAATGGCAACATATCATTTGTTTCCTAGGCTTCCACATGGCAACACCTCAAATGGATGCTTATGTGTTGTCACATGGGATAATCTCAATGGACACCTAGGCTTGCCAATTTTAAATTAATAATTTAATCCAATAACATAAAAAGGTCAATATTAACTATTGGATGACTATTTCAAATAGGATTACAAATGTGAAGATATTAGTTACAATGTCACTTATGATTAAATTTATGGAAAGACCTAATGACAATAACAATGTGGCTTTATGAACTACTTAGTCATGTAGTCACCAATGATATATATGATTAAAAATGTAGTCATATATGTAATCATAAAAACCATTTTTTCTAGTAGTGTTGTGATTATCAATCTTGCATTTTTTTAACAATAAAACCTGAGTTTCATTATTGTATTCAAAATATTGAACTTCAATGCTACCTTTTACTTAAGAAGGTGGAAAATCAAAAGATTGTCATAAAATATTGCCCCACCATTACATGTGAGTAAATTTATTTATAAAATCCCTTCTTTCACCTAAATGTCTCAAGTGTAAACATTGCTATTGAACTTATAGATTCTTTTGTAATTGATCCCCAAGTAATAAGGGGGAATTTTTTGTATTGTTTATAATTGTAACATTAGCAATGTTTGGTTTAGGGGGAATGTAATTAGATTTATATGTTTAATAGTTAGGACATGAATGGGTCATGCAACCCTTTAAGTAAAAACAAATGTACCTCACCCACAAAGGTATGAGCCTTATATGTTTTGTACCATACATTATAATATAATGTAATTTTTATACTTTGGAAAAAAACATTGTAAGAGCTAATGCAACATGTGTACCCAAAAAAATGAAGAATAATTCAAACTCTAAACACCAACTACATAGTATGTCAAATTAGATAATAGATCAATGCAAATGCTTCTATGCAAGTAATCCAACATGAAATGAATCCCAAAGATACTTTAAAACTTAACCCCAATCAAGATAATCATTATTATTAATATACAAACATTAGTGATAATCTCCATTGTTTTGCTAAGAGAAAAATATAAAAGAATGATAATTGTGATTAAAACCATAGGGCACTAAAATCACCCCTAGGAATGTTATGAATTTTGGTGCTAGGGTCGGTAGCATCCATTTTTGGAGGGATGACCTTAGGACATCTTGTCAATGAGTAGGAGATACTAAACAAGGCATCCTCAATAAATTTTAGGTTTCAAATAACATTTTTTGGTCTAAAGGATGTCTAGGTTTGGGCAATGTTAGAAATGACAAATGAACATTGAGAGATGTTAGGGCAAGTCAAATTTTTTTAAGGTGTATCATTAAGGACAAAAAGGATCTAATGGAGTCCTTTGTTGTACTATATTTTGATCCTCATCAACATTAATGAATCAAAATGTGTCAAATAGTTTATAAGTACCATATTTTAAACCGTTACAACTTTAGATTCTATCAATTTCATCAATTTTATGTCTTTACATGGTCAAATATAATTATGCAAAGGAGTACATAAAGGGTGACAATGTGACATTATTTTGGTACTCCTTAAAGAATTTGGACTTGGAGACAATGGGAAAATAATTGAAACAAAACAAAAACGATGACCAAATGACAAAAAAATGATGAGGAACAATGTGAACAATGAGAAAAGGACAAAAATTGCAATAGGTGATGGTGGTGTATTAGTAAGCATGCCAAGGGATGTTGGGAACAGAAGTTTAATTTTCAAGCGATTGGGGGTGTCAAGGAATGATGACAATGCCAAAAAAACATGCCAAAGGAGGTTTTTTTTTTCAAAGATAATTTTTCAAGTGATAATGGATGTTGAGAAGCACATTGAGCAGGCTAGGAAGAGGTAAATCCAAACCTTCAGCTGAACCCAAAAAGTGAACGTTTGAGGGGGAAAAAAAACTGACAAGGAAACTATGAGAGACTCTAAGAACATCCCTTCTAGTAACCCTACTTAGTGCACAATCTTATGTGGTGCTTGCATGGTTCTATAGCAAGGTTGAACAGAGAACCAAAACAAGGCATCACAAACATGCTGGCCCTGCCAATAGATAAGATGTTGTACATCTACCTACTGTGTGCACACTTTGAACAACCAAAAAATCCGTTCAGATCCAAACAATCTAAACACTTTCACCAAAGAAACTGGTTCTAATAAAAGGAAAACTTCCATAAGTTGGATAAGTTGGATCCAATGCGATAGTCCATGTCCCTGTGGGGGCAGGGCCCAAAAACACAGCTATGTGGTTCACAAGCTTCGAAACTACCTGCAAGGAGCAGGACATGAATAATAATAATAACAATAATACTTGTAATGTGTGTTCTGCACCTTTACAAACCATACAATCTTGTGTAGGACTGCACATTAACACCCGCAAACTTCATAGGGGATGTTTAACATCCCACTAAGAACAAGCACAGAAATTCCCACACCAAAAGAAAAGAGAAAAACTGAAAGGACAAAAGAGGGGAGATTTCAGCTCAAAAGACACGGAAAAGAGCCAACTAAGACAAGGGCATCATATTCCCTACCATTCAAGCAAGTACCCACATTTCATTTAACTGTTTTCTTTTCGATTGATTACTTGCATCCAGATCCGATTGTTAAGGCTGACTTGGATGTAGGTATTCGAACCTAAGGAACCATTAACTTAGACCCGCCAAAGGTCCATCTTTACTTGGGTTGAGGGAAAGATCTGAACCTTTTTAGTGAACCTTTTCTTTTCCGTGAGCCAAGGAAAGATGGGAGTAAAGGGGTTCATCCATAGTTAAGGCCTCATCACACTTCTACCCACATCTGGAAGGTGCCAGTTTCTGAGTTTGTTGTGGCTGCTGCCTTCCAAATTAGCTACTGGATAAGTAGCCACGCTCATGGAGTGACAAATTAGTGTACTGTAGTAGTGTAGGGCAGATTCATAACATGTGAGACAACATGATTAATTAATTTTCAAGATTTCGTGTTGGAAATTTGAATATTCCTGAATATTCCAACAATTTCTTTAGTTTCCTCTACACAAAAAATTCTTAGGAAAAATTCTTTTAATGAATTTCCTTACATTTTTACGAATAATATAACTAGTGCCACAGCTGCCAAGGTAATTACTATAGGTGAAATTGAGGGACACATGCCGTTACGAAAAACAATTCATGTCAGCCAATGAAACAAGGCAGCAGGCAGCCAAGAGGCCTGTTTGTTTTTCCTTTGGGTAGGGATGAGGGGCTCCTTGATTTTCATGAATTTTGATTTGGGGGCAAAGAAGTGGGTGGAACCAGCCAATTAGAAGCCACCTAGATGCTGATTCACTAAACTAATGGCAATTCCCTGAGTTCAAACTACAAATAGAATTGCAATTCTACTGTGAGACTAGGTAAAACCAAAAGGTGGTGACACAACCTTGATCTTTCTTTCTTCTTTTTGTCTGGTGATGCAGCATGCACCCAATACCATGATACTTCATCCAAAAGCTTACTAGCAAGCAAAACCAGAAGTAATAGAAAATTGACCAGGCCAAACAAACAGGCAACTCAATCTCTGGACAAAAGAGGGTAGGTAATCAATCCAGGGCAATTGCCAACATCATCTCTCGACATGGTTTTTGTTTCCTTGCTTTTGGATTTGGTGTTTCATTGCTGATGTTGATTGACTTGTAAAATTTTCTGTTCTAGATTGTCAAATATATAACTACTTCATCACTCAAAATCTGGCGTTTTTTCTTTTGCCGCTAGAGACCTTCTCACCAGAATCCAGAGGTCTAGTGTCTAGTGCTCCTGCTCATCTGACAATCCTTAGCTCTTTTGTAAGCTTCTTTCCCAATGGAATCGGACTCAAACTCCATCTCTCTACATGGGTTTTGTTTTGTTGCTTTTGGATTGACTACTGTTTATTACCAGCTCACTGTAATGACCTGTTGCTGCTGTATCATATCAAGTTCTGTTGTGGAATCTCGAACTACTTCATGAGTCCAAAGCTGTTAGGTATTTGGTCCTACCCTTTTTTTTTCTTCAGAGCTCTTGCTCATCATTTGATTGTTAGCTTTCTGAAAGATTTTTGTTTTTGGGTTGGGTGGGCATTGCTGCTCATCTTTGGGGATTGCACATCCTTCAGGTGCAATGGAGGTGGACTATTTGGGTTGCACAGTTTTGGGTGCAAAGGGAGAGTACACACCAGTGCACAATCAAAGAGCGGGTGCATGGCAGCCTTTTCTTTCTAGTGTGAAATTTTTGAAATTTTTGAATGAAAAATTCAATGATTTCTTGGTTGAAAATCTCCAAAATTTGATTTCAAAAATAAAATAAAATCTGTCACATTTCTATATATGGTTCAAGTAGTAGCCAAAAATACAGGAGTATATTTAATTATTTCCTTTCATATTTTGTTAATAGCCAAATTTGGCTAAATTGGCTTATGGATGATCACCACCACCTCAACTACGTCAAAGAATTGAAAACAAAACGTTATGTACTATCTAACCCCTCCATGTGTCCAACATGTTTGAGCCCTTTGGAATTCAGGGTTCTAAAAGCCTTTTGGAATCCTTCAAATTTGTGTGTATTTCTCATTTCAGTTGCCCAGCCAACTTCCATATAGCCCATTTTCTGTTTTGACTACCTACGTATTGAGAACCCACTAGGTAGGACTTACTTACATACAAACCATCTACATCCATGGCCTAGTAACCACTTGCTATCCTATCTATCTACATACATACATACATACAAGGCCAAGATAGGTTACCAATATGAAGCCCAACATCAACCTAGGGCAAAACCACATGGAAGTAAGTCTATCTCATTGGCCCTTTTTAATGAAGTAGGTACCATAATATGGACTCACAACAAGCACAACATGATGTTGCTTATTAGTTCATTGTGGAACTTAATGTTAGCGACAATGAAATGAAAATGTCCAATTCTAAATAAGGTGATTTCAAAATTTTATTCCACCTTCTAGCATTGGCATTAATGTGCCACTCATGGCTGAATTTCATTTAAGACAAGAAAATCTCCTAAAATTGTAGATTTCACATGAAGAAACTACTTGTTTAAGAGCTTCACATGAAGAAGCCCCTCCTTCCAAGGAAAAAAAAACCTCCAAAAAAAATGCCTTTGAAGCAAGAACTTGATGAGCTTATACAAAAGGTCCAAGCAAAAAAAAAACTAGAGGAATGTGTAAGGACAATTGAGTTATTCAACTAATCACCATTTGAATCAAATTGAAGGATACATGTTCAACATGACCAAAACAAGGTTTGAAAAAGCTTTGCTTGAACACATTATAACATTCACTTTTTATTGCTTTTAGAATTTACATAAATTTTGTTCAAAATATTGTAGGGTGAATTGCTCTATTTGAGTGAGTTCGTTGATTTGTGTATCATATTGCATTGCTTAGAAGTTGAACATGGGTGTAGATGTCTAGACCTATTATTAATGGTGGAAGGCCACTAAATTGTTTATTCTTTGATCGTTTATGAAACTAACACATAAATTAGAATCAAATTTCTCAAATTGCTATCGTTTCTTGGTATGTTTTTATCTTCAAATTTGGTCCTTCATCAAGGTAAGAAACATTCTCATCATGATTAGTCAATTGAATTGATTATTATTTGATTGATTAATTGATAGGAATATGGATTGATGCACTTAATGGTCTTTAAATATTCAAATCTTGTCATTAACATGTACACTTTGATCAAGAGCTATTTATTTTTTGTTTTGTACACTTTGATCAATGATTACTTGTACTTAACACTATAGGTCTTGCCATATGCACTATTGATGTGTAGTTTCTTAAATTAAAGGAGTTGCTTCATGTTTTTCTAAGCACATTGAGAATTACCCACCATGTTTTAAGCACTTTGATCTAGGGTTTCTTATCGTTCAACAACAATGTTGTATTATTTCTTACATAAGAAAAAATTGATTCATGTATATAAGTGTTGATAATTAGTTAAGATCACATGCAAAATTGGCGGCCTTATGCTTTGACTTCTATAAAAAATGAAGTTTGTCAAACAAAAATGGAGCTCCATTTACAAAGAGTGTAAAGAGGCAAAATGTTGTAAACTTGAAATTCAAATCTAACGTGTCAAACAAATGTCAATGGTATGATCTTGTATTAATGTATTACCAAGCAAATGTGAGTTTCCATGCACATGCAAATGTATTCAACCTTGAAGACATTGAGCCCACTACTACACACTACTAGAAATTGTGTCGTTGAGGTCAATATACTTTCTTGTATAATGACAAAATTTTTTGGTGGAATGCCAAAAACCATTATGGTGATTTAGGAGTTCAACACAATGGAATGGAATATGATTTGGTTCACATGACAACAATTCCACTTGCCATTCAACCACTTCAATTTTTTCCTTTGGGTGCATATGTAGTGAGAGCTTGCATTGTGTAAGCATAACATTGTGTACATCAGGCACTACTAGGAAAGTGTGGTGTAGTTCACTAGACTATTTAACTGTGGAACCATAAAAGTTAATTAAGTTCACTATAATTCACTGCTTTTACCTTCATTGGTGAAAATGGTTCACTATATGGTGTACATGTTTACTAAGGGTGAAGGTTGTTTACTAGGTTTGTTTCTTTAAAATTATTAAAATAATTATTGAAAAATTTCTAGTTAATTGGGTTCAGGGCATTAGTAAATTAATTAGTTAAATGTGACATATTTTATCTATATATTCCCATTTCAAGCATTGACCATGCGTTTGACAATTATTTCCACCTACATTTTTACTCCATCCACCAAACCATAAAATCATTTCTTTGATCTCCAAATAATCTTTGCCAAAAACAAATACCTTGTAAGCATGAAATCTCTTCTGCCTACTAGACAGATCATTGTCTGCAGAAAGCATATCTATGAAAGTGAAAATTCCACAATAACGCTTTGTAGTTCCAGCAAAACCAAAACTAAAATGACAAGAACAAGTGAAGTTGTAACCTTATGAATGTCATTCACAAAGTATGGATTGTCACATTCACAGTAAATAGCCCAAACTAGCTGCCATGACTCCCCACTGGCTTCATAAGCTCCTGATGTTGTGTGTAGATGGTATGTAACAATCTGGAATGACTATACAAAATGAATTTCTGACCCATTTTTGAAAGCAATGGAAAGAATTAAACATGATGTTTGTTAGAACTGAAAAGAAATAGCTAATAAAAATAGTTAATAGTATCCCTACTCAAGCTTCAACAAGCTTCTGAGGGTAAGATTCATCACAATTTTGCTTGCCCCTGTACAAACAAGCTAAAGAGGCCTACATAGTGGCCAGTAGTTGAGGCTTCCAACAGGCAGCTAAAGCAGATGTTCCACAAACCAGT
>Ga0209208_10007563_pt1 | contig 14680 bp, 7 predicted proteins | sample S1TSphfallax_3_FD_187694 | JGI IMG/M metagenome (GOLD analysis project Ga0209208, IMG submission 187694) | Host-associated microbial communities from peat moss isolated from Minnesota, USA - S1T2_Fd - Sphagnum fallax MG (SPAdes) (version 2) | ecosystem: Host-associated > Plants > Peat moss >...
ACCTTGATTTCAACATCATGCACAAACTGTGATAGACAAAAAGCAAATGATTCTGATGATGATGATGGTGGAAATTGTGGAAATGTTTAGAATCATTATAGAGTATATAGTAGCTTAAGTGATTTTGGCCCCTAGTTAATAACCCTATTTTTTATATGAGGATTTTTGAAAGATGATATTTTGGCTTGTGTCAAAACTTGAGATTAGTTTGAGAGTCATAATATCTTGAAGGATTTTGGGTTTCTTTTAGAGGATTTTTTGAAGATCTATATCTTCGCATGGTGAAATATTTGAGTTTCCATAATTCTTCTTTTGCCTTAAGATACTTTTCAATGTAAATGGCAAGGCTGGAGTGTGACACATCCCTTATTAATATTCAATTGCTTCTGTTAAATGGTATGTATACAAAAGTATTCATGATCATCCATTCAAATACCTAATTTGAATCAGGTATCTTATAATGAAAATGTTCTTGAGAAAGACCTTATGGATAACAATAATCCTAAAAAGGAGTTTCAACTTGGTCTTTTTGGAAGACCTTGCAAGTTGCAACCACAAAAAAAATGTTTTTATTTTTATTTTTTGCTACATGACATTTTAAAATTACTTATTGACTTCAAAGATTATTTTGCAAAAAAACGGGATTAAAAATTCAATGACCTTCCAATAAGTTGTATTAAAATAAGACCTAAATTGGCAGTTCTCATCAAATTAGTTTATGTATTGAAAGAATTGGGATCCAACAAACCTCAATTTGAGATTTTGAAATTTCATCGATTCAAAAATTCTAGTGGCAATGAATGTTGGTTTATGAAGGATAGCTTTAGATTCTATATAACTCAGAAGTTGTCACTTGGACACTTCCAAACTGAAATTTATTTAGCCCATTCCCAAGCATGAAAAAGTGTCTTCTCAAGTCTTTATATCTTTTTTAAGCTTTTTTGTTGAACAGCATATTCACAAGCACATTTTCAATACCTTCTCCACCAATTTGCTTCCCATTTTTTTCCAATACAATTGAATTTCGTTGAACTAGAATTCAAATCAACTGAATTAAAATTTCATTTCAATGTATTTGAATGTACTTAGCAACTTGAATTTAATTCATTTTAATGCAAGAACTTAAATTCAATTGAATTTAAAGCAGGAATTTGAATTCAATCAAATCTAATTTAGGAATTTGAATTCAATTTAATTCAATTCAAGTTGCATGCAATGTCCTTCAATATTTTTCATTCGAATGGAACTTAATGTCCACAAAATCAATTCGCTATTCTCATCAACCAATCAGCACTGGTACTGCCACTGCAGTGTGGAGCTCAAGTGAAAACTTTCAAATTTTGTCAATTTGAAAATGCTTTTTTCCAATATCACTTTGTAAAATCAGACTGGAAAATGCACACGGTTTGTTGGTAAGTACAAAGGTAGACCCAAAGGTGTGAGTTTAAATCCTGAGTTATTGGACTGCAACAGTGTCTTCTTTGCACAATGTTGCTAACACTAAGCAATTAGCAGGTAATTGTTATCCATGATGAAGATGATGGTCTGACATTTCATGGGTGACACTCATAAGGTTACAACTACACCCATTGTCATATTACCTTTGAAAAATGTTGGTGGATTTTCCTTGGCAGTCTCATATATGTGTTACTTCTGTATCAGGAATTTCTGGAATAGCTACATCCATTTAAAGTGCAGGTGTGAGAAGTATGGCAACAAGGAACAAACCTTTTGCCAAGAGCGGATAAACAACAAAAGATGACTCACTGACCTCTCTAAGATTCATCCATAAGATTGTCCCATAAGAACTCCCATGAGACATAGATTGGCTATCCTTGAACGTAGACTTCTGATTTTTCTGGATTTGAAGACAGGAAAAAAAAAAATCCCATTGCTAATCAGCATAAGCCACGTCAGCAGCGGCAGTGTCCATGTCATTCAACCCAAGCTCCTCATTTTGATCCCATGTCCGCTCATACTCCAAAGCTGCAATGACACCCATTTTCACAAAGTCAGCAGGCCTCATCACATGTTTTCACACAAGTATGCCGTTTTTGTGCTCAACAAATTCTAAGAAACTGATGTGGTGAGAACCACCGATGAGTCCCTCTTGTGTCAAAACTAGAAACAAAACTGCAGAAAAAACTCTCACATAAGACTATCCAACAATCCCTCAACAATAAAGTGGGAGAACTCAAGACCAGTGTAAGAGCAGCTCCACTGGTGCACAGTATGTGGCCCAGTGCTGCTCTAAGCATCTGTTTCCACCCATTTCCTAGTAGCCTTCAAAAAGCTGGAGAGAGAAAAAGGAGTCAGAGAGACAGACATGTCAACTGTTTGTCATCTTCAGATCTATCTGTAGCAGGTGCAATGAAGGAATTTGCTAAAGCATCATCCAGCTCAAGTGTCCATGGCTCCTCCACCCTCAGTAACTGCAGCAAAGCAGAAGTCAGGAAAGAAGTTATGATTGCAACAGAAAACGAGGGTGTATTGCAGCAACGGTTGGACTCTATGGGCACATACATGGGAGGTCCAAGAGGTTTACCTTTTGTAAATGCTCATCAAACTCTTGCCACTTCTTCCTCTTCCAGGGTTCAGCACTGTCGCCAATGCTAAACCCTTGCACTCGCTGCAAACCTGCAAAACACCATACCACCCATCATGCTTCCTGAGATTATTGTCATGAGCATCAGTTCACATGGCTGCTGCAAAATAACATTAGAATGAACACAAAGCCACAGAAGATATACAAGCAAAGACATTAAACGAGTTCTATCTCACACAGCATCATCCATGGCTCAAAACAGCTATGATAAGAGATCGACTGTGACCCCATTTCTGCAAGTACTCACTTTGACTGATGTTGGTCATTAAACCTTCAACAGTGGTGACAAGGCCACCAAGTGTGCCTGCTGAAAGCTCTAGATCCAGTTCTGCAACTGCCACAGATGCAGTGTCTGACTGCAATAATCCCCCCAAACCAAAAGTCAACCACATTTCTGACAAAGAATCCCTTGGAGAAATACTACTCTGGCAGCACTAAATTATGTGCTAGAATACTGAAATTCTGCCATTGGGCATGCAGTTGAACAGACAAAAAACTGTACGTTTTTAACAAGCTAGACATCACAACAATAAATCAACCAAACAACCAAAGTGGTCACAGAGATTCAAGGAGAGGATGCAAGGATCTACATCTTGATCACATCATAAAGGCATACCTTGATTACATCCCGATCAAGATCTTCCACCTTGGTTACGTGTAAGGTGATTTTCTTGCCTTTCTCAGGTATACTGCCGCCGGGTTTTAACTGGTCATTTAAATCCATTGTTACTAAAGGATTCTCAGGACATCATGCATCCACTTGACAAAAAAAGACCAAGTCATTTCTAACTAGAATTGAGAAAATGACAATACAATCACAACATGAATCCCACTCTAAATCATGGACCTCAAATCACGAATATAATAACAACAGCACCCTTTTGTATTTATTTGCAAGGCCAGGAGATTGAACAAAAAGAAGAGCATGCCTCAGAGTTCCGATAGCCGCAAGTGTCACAAGAAGATGCCATCACAATCACCTCTCTGAAATAGGGGATATCTTGGGGTGGTATCTGGTCAAAAGAAAACATCGCATCCTCTGCAACTTATCTTGTCATAAAACTGTTATCCTTGGGGAGCTCTCTTCTCTTCATTTGAGCAGGTTTTCAAGCAGACCCAATTGCAGACTAGACATGAATGTTCTCTGTCATGACCCACAAACTGTCATATCAAGAATCAGAGACTGGAGCTGACAACAATCAATCATAAGCAGTTGGGTTGTAAATAAGGATACTGGTGACATACATGTGTGTCACACAAGCTCCTCCACATGCTCCACAGGTTGCTGGAAATGTCATTACCTGCAAACAACAAAACAGAGAACCCACTGTGATGATAAAAACAGGAAGCTTTAAACAGATGTTGGAGAATTTCATGCACAGTCTGAACAACATAGCAAAACTGGATGGCCCAATTGCACATTCAATTCCTTAAAACCCAACACTAAAGATGGATTCTGCATAACAAAGCTTGGATTTCACAAAAAAATTGAGACACCGACATAGGCAAATTCTGTCCTAAAGTTCTGGAAGTGATATCCATTTGTCTGTATCATGTCTGAAAGTAGTACCACATTGACTTTCGTTCAGTGGTTTGGTTCTCACTACAGGTTCTACGATCTATTGCTACTGATCAATGACCGACAGATCATCACCAAGATGGCAGTCTCCAAAGATTTTATGCAAAAAAAAGGTTTTGAGGTCACCTCCTCAGGTCCTGAGTACTTGAAAATAGCAGCAGCCATTTCTGTTGAACTTGCTTGAGCAATTGTGTGATGTGCTGACAGTGCCCCAACAGAACCATGTGGCAGCTTTGTTGTGCCTGCAGGTATGTAATCATGTTGCCTGGTTCCATCCTGATTACCATCAGCTACTGCAATGTCAGATGTGATAGATGGCTCTGCGACCACCTCTTCTGTGGGAGCATCTGTTTCTGCCAGAAAACCCAGTGCCATTTGCTGTTCTTTGGTGCGATGGTAATATGTGGTTGTCAACAACATGTCTGGTTCTGGTGCATACCTACAACACAGAAGAGCCATCTGCTCAAAGTTTTCCAAGGCACACTGAGATAATGTCAAGGAGCAACCAGGCTCTCAATTCTGCAGAGAATAGCTAGCAATGTGCATTTCAAATCCACCCAGTTCAATGACAAACTGGCTATTTACAGCATAGTTGGAGATCATCTTACGGGTTCTCAATGAAGCTGTTGCCTGATGGGTCATCCAAAACAAAGGTAAAGGCTTGTTCCCCCTTGGCACATGCGATCAGCTTCAACAAGAAGGCATCGATTGCCTCTGCTGTCTGAGGGTCTACCTTCTGCACAGACAAGGAGCCTGGATTGCTGTGAGTAACCCTAAACCCTAAGTCTAACACACAATCATTCAAGAGAAGAGCCATAGAGAAGACAAATCTACACAGAGTGTACTGTCTGTGACCAGAGATCATAGAGCAGTCATAGCAAGCAAGAGGGGCATGCAACAAGGCCTGCCCACCCACCCGTCGCTCTTCTTGCAAGGCCAGCAATTCATCAGCTGCCCTCCGCAACACTCCTTCAACCTGCAGCTCACATGCAACAATCACAATCACCAAATTTTTCAAAAGAGCCAAATCTGGAGATGACCCTGCAACTGCTGCCTTCCTTGTGTCTAATGCCATCCCATTTCACAGAACTACTAACAAGTTGTAAAAGCACTGCTCTTTGAGGACATATAGGTACACACTTAAAGCAAATGATTTATCCTACTTGACAGTAAAGCTAGAGATGACTCAAGAAAAGATGGAGAAAGAAACCGTTGAAAGTGTGCCACGCTGTGCTTCAGGAGGCACCTCAAATTCAAGCTCTGGGACCTGCACATCAGAACAGGAATTCATTCAGCAAATAGTACAACTGAACAATGACAAATATTCTGGTGTGTCCTCTATCACATACTTCCATTCCACAGCTACAAAGAATGACGTGAGGATCTGACAAAAAGCAAAACCCAACTGTGTGAAACTGGACCAACAGAGAGAACGATGCACCTACTTTCAAGTATTCAGCACTGCCTGTGAAACCCATTCAAGAGCTTAAGATTGTAGCGAGGTTTCCATGTACCCAGAAGGAGAGAGCCTTACAAAAGAAAGGGTGGATCAAGGAGGAGCATCACCTACTGAAGCAGAATTTTCACATTTGGGAATCCCAGAAGATACTAGGGAAGTTGAGAAGACTTCCAACAACAGCTAGAGCTAGCCTTAACATCAGTAATGAAGGACCTGTCTTATGCACAACAGTTTTGCTTCAAACATGTCCAATAGCTCCTAAATGAAGAGGCAGAGAGGACACACCTTGATGGTGGCAGAGTCAGACTTCACTACTTGCCTGTCTAGCACCTGCAATGAATGCACAGCAGATTCTTCAACAGATTGCCCATCATCGGCAGGTTACAGAGAAAGTTCAGAAGGCAGAAATCACATGAGCAAGCCAGCAGTGAAGAGCCTCAAAACCCTAAACCCTAAACCCTAGAACACACAATGAAGAGCCTCAAAATGACCTAAAAAATCAGCATCTCTACTGCAACAGGAATTCAGTCTTGTCTGTCACACCCACAGAATTCTTCTTCTCTTGCATCAAGGCTGCAATCTAAGAAAAGAAATGAAGATGATATCATAGCAGTGGCCTTCCCTTCAAGCAGAATGAAAACCATATGGTCAAGAATTGAGAAAAAGAAGGGGACAAGGACCTTTCTGTTGCTGATGGGTACTTTGAGGGTGAATTGACACCCATTTGGCTCTAGCTGACCTGCAAACTGGATCTCATTGTTTCTGGAAAAATTCCAACAATAAAAAATTAAAAGCAAGCCAGTCAGCCATACTTGGAAACACCAAATTATTCAAAAACCAGAGAATCTGAGAACAGGACCAGAATCATTATCCCTCCTCCTCCTCAGGAACAATGAATGGATCTTCTTCAGATGTTGCAAACAGAGAAAAAATGGAGTTGTGAAAACCTTTCATTACAGTGTGGACATTCAAAAGCCATCAGAACCACCTGCAGCAGCAGCAGCAGATGACAAGCAACAACAGCATTATGATGATGTTTCAGCAAAAATCTCATTATGGAAAACAGAAAAAATGATGTGCTCTTTGAATCTTGGAAGAAGACCCAAGTATCAGAAGCTGCTTCTGGAGCTTGTGTTATCTTTCTCTCAGAAATCTCAACTGATGATGAAAGAGAGAGGGAGAGAGAGGACAGTTTGGAATCCTACACCCACCTCTCGAAAATGTGGAATTCGAGTGAGAAGGATTCGAGTTGTGCCCTGCGACATTCCACCCAGTTTCGATTGCACACATCAACAGAAGAAAGCAGCGAACAAAGAGAGAGAGAACAAAATCACAAAGCAACGGGCCAGCGGAAACACTCACATTCTCTCCGCATCGCATGCACAAACTCTCGATCTCCTGAATTGGGTTTGCTGCTGCTGTCTGATCCGCAGCGCTGAGAGCTTCCGCGGCTGACCGCACATCATTGATCACAGCCTCCTCCTCTTGCCGACTTTCTTCTCCTCCTCTCGTAACCGTTGCCATCGCTGTGACCTTCTCTGCTGCTGATGATCCCTTCTTCAAAAGCCTCTTTTGGGTTGCGAGCTCTTTCTTCTGATGATCCTTCTTCTGGGTTGTGAGCTCTGCAGATAAACCTTCTTCAAAAGTCTCTGGGGTTACAGGTTTAGGGTTTAGGGTTTAGTGAGCTTTTAGGTGCAATTGCATGCTGATTTTGTACTTGTCTTTCTTTTGTAGATTCTTGCACAACGTGTGCAAGCAACTGGGGACGACTTACAAACTTTGTTGTTGAAGTCTCTCATGGGTATGAAACAGGACGCTGGAGCTTGGCAGACAGAAGAAGAGACTTGATTGATCATACTTGGGTTTCATGTAGGTATGAGAGAGCACAATTGGGAAGAATCTATCAGCACGGCGTTCGCTCCTTTAGTAAACATATTCATCTCTACACTTCTGCTGCTTCAAGTCCCACTTTTATGGAATGATGAGGAGGAACAACAGGGAAGAGCAGATTCTCAAAGGGTGAGTTGTTTGTTCTTCTCTAGGGGTTAGTGTTTGCTGCTGCCAGTAGTATGTATTGTATCGGCAGTTCTGCATCCAGCAATAAATGCATCATTTTCTCGCTTGTGGGTGAGTTTCTGCAAACTCCCAGTTGTGAACGCATGCAACAAGCTTGCATTTGGATTTGGTGATGTTTCCTTTGGATTCAGAGGTATGTGGTTTGGAAATTCCTTGCCCACAGTACACATTGCCAACATAATTATGTAGTATATGTTCCATGCTTTGAAAACACCTGGCTGCTTTTCTGACTTTTCCAAAATACTTACTCTCTCTTACCTTCAGCTTCCAGCTGTGCTGTAGAATCTGGAAGCAGTTTGTGTTCAAAGAGATGGTGCTTTCTTCATATCTGATTTCCATCATTCGCTGTCAGCAACTTGGCAGTTTAGAATTCTGATTCGAAATGTTTCATAGCTTCTCTTCTTCAAGAGATTTATGGTAAAATTAGTGGCAGGTGTTCCTTCCAAAGGCAGAGTCTTCTTCTCTCTTTTGCAGTTTTCAAAACATCATCTTTTCCATTCTGAAGTAATGGTGGATTTTGGGTCTTTCCTTGATAGTAAACTTCAGCAGTGAGTCTTTTCATATGGTCATTTCAGAGGGATTTAGGTCAGGTTTATGTTATGAACATGCATACACAGTTTGATTTATAGGGGAATAAGTGGTTGCTTTGTTTTTTTTCTTTTTTTTTGTTTGGTGATTGCAAGTATGGTTTTATTGACAAGACCTGCAGTTTTGTGGATTTGCAGTGAAGTGGTTGCATTGAATTGCATTCAGTGATTTTTCCTTTTCTGTTTGATGCTTTTGGGCGAGGTTTCTTGGTGGATGATGATGCATCATACTTCAATCTTGTGATATAACTGAGGTTCATAGATTTTATATTTAGTAATACTATGTTATCTAACTTTAAGGAGTCTTGGGTTTGAGTTGCTTAGGAATAGAGTAAGTATTGTTGGAGTTTGCTATTTGGATTGTTCATGTTGGGTTACTTCAGGGAGACAGATTGCTGGGCTTTGTAAGAACGAGCCATTGCCAAGGGTTTAAGACTTTGTAATAACAAGCAATTGCCACCTTATGTAGGGTTTAATGGTTTTTGTCATTTTTTGCATCTTGTCGAGGTTAAAAGTAAGATATGAGTTTTGGTTGTCTGAGTTATTAGAAGCATGAAATCATGCAAATTCAGTAGTTTTTGGGTTGTTCTATTGGTGTTAGAATGATGTGGTTGGACATTTAATGTTCACATTTTGTGCAGGTCAAGGAGTATAAGGTCTTGATGATCCTCATGGGTGAGCCTCACTCAAGGTTTGACAACTACAGAGGCGGTATTCATGAAATTTCATCTACTGAAAATCAAAGGTTCTTGAATATTTTTCAACAATTGAATTAAAGACTTGCCAAAAAGAGGTATGAAACTTAAGAAGAGCTTTCATTTCATAGTGTTTCGTCAATTAGGCCACTGGAGACCTACACCATTATTATGCTTTGGGGGTATTGGTCTAAACCAATGTTGGGCGGCCGTTGGAAATAGGGAGACCCCTGGTGGTTATCATGGCTGTTTCTAGGATTTATAACTGTGGTTCAACTGAGGTCAAAGAATCGGTTTTGATATATAACCATGGTTCTATAAAATTGGAATAATCAAATTATAGCCCATCAAACTGCTGGTTCTTTCATGAAAACCATTGGTTCTTTAATTATTTTTTTCAAATAATTGGGATTGATGGTTCTCAGATTCTAACTTGTTTTAAAGAACTGGAACCAATAGTTCTTTGATTGTGAAACATATTACAATATGAAATGGGTGGTTCTTTTTAAATTTTAAGAACCACACTACATTGTTCCAACTTTTTCTTTTGCATCAATGTTGAAATTGACAAAAAGGTCTCTTGCATGAGTTTTATCTAGCATGAAATCCTTATGTTACTCGCTTATACCTTAGAGCCCTAATATGACTAATGTAAGATTACAAGATATGTTACATATTATCTATGTAAGACACTATGAAAGTGTTTCATGTGACATTCATCATATGCAATTTATGGATTGATGATAATACTATTGTGGAAAAATTGTATCACTTTAATGCAAGATATGGATGACACCCAAAGGTTGTATTCCAAAAAAATGTTACCTTTCACTTGTTACTATTTCATAACACAATTTCATAATGTTTCACAACAACAAATGTTTTGAATTGTAGTGAAAAGATGACATAATAAAAAAGGATAATTTGGGGATTTGTGTAATTTTGGTAAATAACAACGTAATACGGTTTCATATATGTGTGTGTGTGTGTGTGGTAATGTAGAAACTTAGGCGCATACTAGGAGTATGAATAAGAAAAAGTGTTGGAGTACTAGAATGATGGTAATGTTATGTCAATTGGTATCAAAGGCAAGAGAAATATGAGTTTTGTTTTACATCAATCATATTGGGAGCAATGTGAATATGAGGTTGGTGTTTCATTAGGTCATACTAACATAGCAAGTTCCTTGGTACAAGGCATTAACACATTTTTTTACCAAGCGATCTCCTAATATGATGGATTTTCATACAAGGATACTTAAAAGGTTAAATCTTTTTCTTTGACTCAAGAGGTTTTGTGGAAATGATATGAAGAAATTCCTTTGTTGCTAATTTTAGATTTGTGTGTAAGCATTCATACATTCACTTGTTGACATATTCTAATTTTGACTTTAATTGAGCTTTTCAACTTAACTTTCTTAAAAAATATTTATGTTGAAGTTTTGAGATGTCAAGACATCCCGCAAATGTCATGCTCTAATCCCAAGCCATTTAAAATTGTATTAGTGTACAAATATGATTTAGGTGTTATTATGGCCAAACATCATTATTTTAAAATTAAATGTTGTTGTATGCACTTCAATTTTATGTGTATGTGTAGTCAATGATACTTTAATGTTTCAATTCATTTGGACTTGTCAAATTAAGCCTTTTTTAAAACTTTAGAAGTTATTTTGTTTTATTTAATAGCTTGTGTAATGTTATGTATGTGAGTATTTTACCAAATGTTAGCAATGAAACATAATGTTGTGCAATTAGTTGTATGTGATATCTAATTGATGACATATGTCCAAGATGCGTTGGACATTTTATGAAGATATTGTGGCAATTTAAATGGTTACAATTGAACCACATTTAGACAACAATATATTGTTTTGTGACATCAACCATGCATGGTAGCAATTATCATGGTCTACACATATTGTCACACAAGACATGCACACGACATCATTTGCAACTTTTGTTATAATGATAATACATTTGATACCACTCATGTGAATTGGACTAAAATATGTATAATAAAATTTGAGTCACTTTTGACGACATTTAGAATTGTCAAGGTAGTTGTTGAAAGAAAGTTTCATAATCCTAAATGGATAATAAATTTGAGTTAGGGTTGAATTTTTTAAAAAGAAAATTCTTGTAAGTATTTTTGAAGTTGAGTTATGAATTACACGATAAATGGACAAGTTTGTGATAATTTTTAAAGCATATTTTAATGTAACGTATGATGTGTTGAAACGCAAAGTAGATTTGAACTAGTCTCTAAAAGTGGTAAAACATACCCATGCAATAATGTTATACTATTACATTTAGTTTATTTGGAAACTCTTGTGTTGGAGTATTCATAAACAGTATGCCTTTTTCAAAAGTGGGATTCATAAATCTTTGTGACATTATCTTGGAAGTCACTTGTTTGGAAACTTAGTTTAGTTGAACATGTTGTAATTTAAAGTTCATGTGAGATTCATTCTACCAACTCAACTTTAGATGGGTTGCACTTAAAAGAAAGGTTTAATGTAACCATAATGAAATGTCATCCCTTAGCTTTCAAGTACAATAATTTCATTATCCAACCAAAGTGGGTAGATGCCCAACAATAATATATTCCTACTTTGTTCCAACCAAGAATCTTGTACTACATACCAAGACAAAATGGGTATATGAAAAAATACACCCTGATATCAAGACTATGTTGGTACAATGTTCAAGAGTTGATATTAGATCAACATTGGTCTACATTACACCAAATTGATGGAAATACGTATACCAAAAACAAGTACCTCTATACATAAACCAAATAGTAATGCATGAGTTATTGGAAATTAGGACTTTTTCCAACCATCCCTTCATGCCCATTGCCAACCAAACACTTGGGGGAACTTCAAATGTTCAAAACTTGTGAAAATAACAAGACACAAACTACTTCAAATCATGGTAGACATATGTATGTACAAGGTGATGTACCTATTTTGTATCTTTTGAAAAATTCAAAAATCATAATGTTCAATTATCAGTATGAATATAATAAATAATGTTGATTCAATAAGTTTCACAAAAAAATTATGTTAATTGCAAAAAATTGAAATTTTTATGGAATATGTTTTTGTGTGGCTAGAATGAATTTTTTTTTACTTACAAAGGACCCCATGACTATTAATTTATGACATGTAAGAATACAAATATTATCAATTAAATCAACCATTGGTATATACCTAAATGATCTAATATTTCATTTTCATACTATTTTGTTAATTGATCAATAATCTAAAGTTCTTTTGTTTGTTTTATTTGTTTGCATTTGTGATTTTAAAATATGAACACACTCCGATGTATTTGCATCTTTTGTTATCATCCTTGGTCACCATTTCCAATAGATAAATGACCTCCCCATTATAACATAAACGTGCACCACATAATTGCATTTTTTCCCCTTAAATCATAGTGCTTAAAAAAATAAATGTGTTCTCTCTTTAGAATATCATCACTAGCTAGGCCACTTGCTTCTATTCATAGCTCACAATTTGCATATTGAAAGGCATGGAAGTGGTTTCACTTTTAAGTTTCCACAAGTTTCATTGGTGAGAGCTTAAAATTTTGACATTTTGGGCGATAAATTTTTCCAAAAATTGATAATTTCAAAAGTAATTTAATTCCTACCAAACCCATTCATATTAGTATATAATCTTTGTAAAATTACCAATCTAAATAAAAGTAATGGTGATTGAGTTTGTTCATATAGTAATGATAGGGGTAAATATTACCAATTTACCTTATTGATATAAATGGTTAAGTGTATGGTACAAGGCTGGGTAATTTGGAATGTGCATAAAATGTGTACAAATATGGCCACACTAGTAAATGTGGAGTAACAATTAATTGTGCAAAGTCTAGCATTGCAAATATGAGCTCCTAATATTTAAAAACATACGAAATGGAAACTTAATATATTAAAAAAAAAACCTTTTGGGACTTTATATATATATTCAAGGCATTCCAATTTCCTATCGTGATAAATGGTAGCACAACCTAAAATATTTTCAAGGGTGTAAAGTAATGGCTAAGGTGAACTAGCGTTACATTAGTATTTTCATCTTATTGAGTGAGGCATTTGAAAGGTTACTATAACTTGACAAAAGGTCCATACAAAACTAATATGCAAATTTAAGTCATCACATGATCAACCACAAGAACCTTAGATGAATTGAAATGCAATACACTTGAATTTCGAAAAGATCCACATTATTACATTATGCAATACACTTGCTCCACATCAAATTGATAGATAGGATTACATGTGAAGTTGTTCAAAACAAATGTATAACACATGTTAGCTAATAATTTTCACAACTTTTCACACACATTCAATAGACAACACCAATTTCATATTCCACCCATTGCCCTTCGTAAGGATTAAAACATTGCATCATGTACCCCACTACTTTTTTCTAAGATGATTTGAATACCTAGCCAAACTTCTCAAGGTGTCTTATAGATAAGAGGATTCTTTCACAATTTTAGAAACATAAAGCTTTTACTTCCACTATTCACTTTCATCCATGATAGTTATGAAAACTTGGACATTAAAATTAGAATGAATAAAATGCCACCACATGGACCAATCATTGTGACCGGCTAATCAATGTCAATCATATTTCTTTATTAACACTTCAAGAGGACATCATATCATGTGCACATTTTACAAGTCCAAAAACTAACTTCCACATTATTTCAAGTTTGAACTTCATTCATCTAAATTACCCTTTCAGGCCTCACTCAAGAAGGTGAGGGAACTGAAGTAAAATGTGTTAGGGTTTCTAGCTTAAGGGAACCCTAGAGTTCACCCTAGGGTTTGGCCAATCATCTGAAGTTACAAACTGCAGTGTTGGTGTTGGTAGGACTACAACAACACTATCCAAGGAGGGCTATTTATCACATATCAAAAGCCAGCTAAAAGAAGCTTTGGGTGGGCTCATCAGCATGGGGTGGTTGCAAGTTGGTAAAGGAGGGATGTTCAAGACCCATTTAGGTTGTCAGAAAGATCTTGCAGTACTCTGAGATCAAACACACAAGAAGAGCTGAATAGGGTTTAGGGTTGTTCTTCTTAGGAAGAGCTAATACATACAACCAATGAGAAGTACATACTTGTTAAGACTTCAATGACTTTTGGCTTCTTCACCCAACCAATTGATGCTACAATGGGTAACCCTTTCTTCCTACACTTCCTCAGCTGATGAATCAATCTTGTGACGTATTATTAAAGAGAGAAAATCAAAGGGTTCCACCACAAAAGTGGTGAGAGCCAAGTAGTGAGTGAGTACTTTCTCTCTATCACATTAAAATAGTCTAGACTTTGATCCTCCCCATACCCAGTGTTTTTATTGAATTTTTTTAAAAAAAAATAATGATTTAGCATTAGGGTTGCAAGCATCCCAAGAAATATCTCACATTCATTTTAGTACCACTTTTTTCACAAGTTGTCCATGCTGTGTCCAAATGTGACTTTCAAAAAAAAAAGTTGCTCCAAAACACAAAATCTCTTCCTCAGATGATCACAACTTCCTTACAAAGCATCTTTAAACATGATAAGTTTTTTTTTTTTGTTTCCCTTGAAAAAAGGGTACTTTGTATTAAAGAGAGAAATTGTCTTTTTGTCGCATTTGTGCAAAATTTTGCACTG
>Ga0209208_10007564_pt1 | contig 14676 bp, 14 predicted proteins | sample S1TSphfallax_3_FD_187694 | JGI IMG/M metagenome (GOLD analysis project Ga0209208, IMG submission 187694) | Host-associated microbial communities from peat moss isolated from Minnesota, USA - S1T2_Fd - Sphagnum fallax MG (SPAdes) (version 2) | ecosystem: Host-associated > Plants > Peat moss >...
AAAAAAACCAGTTGGAAATCTGCCCATTCTCGGGCGTAAAAGTCTGTAATATGTATAGTCAAGTACTTTAGGTAAGCCATAGATTGGGATTAAGTAGGTTGGACACATGACAGAATCGGCTGCCATGGCCGATTCTGCCAATTCAGAAAGCCTTGGAAAACCTGTGGAATCAGCAGGTATAAAAGAATACAGAGAAAGGTAAAAGAAAGAAAGGAAAGAAAGAAAGGACAGAAAGAAATTGGTTTTTGAGTATGTATTGTACAAACCTCCAAAAAGACGACTGGGAAGACAAGAATACAGTACATACATACCGTACATACGTACAGTATTTATATATACGTATGTATTCCCTAGTTTGTACACCTAGTAGCTACGACCTAGTAGAGTTTAGGGTTAGGGTTTTGGACTGGTGTGTTTGTGGGGATCCAAAAACTGGCGGGAGCTGAATTGGATGAAAAACAGGAGAACCAAAATTTGAAAATTGCGCACACAGGTAAAGAAAGAAAGGAAAAGAATCATCCAAAAATAAGAAAACTACAGAACTAGGGTTAAAGCTAAAATTCAGGAAGTTTCAAACCCCCCCCCAAAAAAAAGAGAGAGAGAAAGAAAGAAAGAAAGATCATCATCCCACTAATCAAAATTTCATCCAACTTAAACTAAGGTACCTACAATTATTATTAGTAATTAATTACTTCCTTCTAATTTCATCCTCTTTTCATCCAAACCACATAACAGACTCCAACAATAAAATATATAAACAAATAAACACACACAAAAAAAAAAGGACCCAATACACATTTTCTTCCTTTTGCCTAAAAAAAGCCCTAATCTTTTGGGGGGGAAGTTTTTCCACTATTAAAAAAAGTAAAAATGGAAATCCATTTGGTTAGTTAGGTAGGTATGTAAATCCATTTGGTTAGTTAGGTAGGTATGTAAATCCATTTGGTTAGTTTAGGTAGGTATGTAAATCCATTTGGTTAGTTTAGGTAGGTATGTAAATCTATTTGGTTAGTTTAGGTAGGTAGGTATATAAATCTCTCTTTTGGGGGGGAAAAAAAAAGAAAAAAAGAAAAACCCAATGATTTTGAAAACTTCATTTTCTCAATTTTAGATTTCTCTTTTCAAACTTTGCACTTGTGTTTTGTTTTTGGTAAGAGCATTATGTTTACAACCCAAAATACCATTCATCCCATTTCTCTTGTGCAAGAAAAAGCTTGAACACAAACTACTCTTGTGGCCAAAAAACAAAAACTTGCACAAAACTCTTGTGAGATTAGGTTAAGTGCACACATAACCTTGCTTAACACCTAGCTTTGGTAGGTACATATGTAAGAGAGAGAGAGAGAAAGAGAGAAGAGAGAGAGAGAGAGAGAGAGAATGCTTGGGTTTGTGTACTACACATTCAAAAAGCTCATGTTATGATGTCATGAAATTTTTGGGTTCAAAGTTTTAGGGAGAGAATACCTTGTTTTGTGTCCCAAATTGTTCTCAAGGTATATCGTATGTTTTTGCAAGGTTTGCCCTAATTAAGCAATCAATCAATCAATAATCAAGGTTTGGAAGGTTCTTTGGGTATGCATTTTCTTTTCCTCTCCCTCTCTCTTGGTTGTGATTTGTGTTTCTTGTTATGTCATTGAAACATTTGTTTCATTTTTAAACATTGGGTGTTTGTTGTTGTAGTGAAAACATGGTGGTTTCTGATTGAAGAAGAAGAAGAAGAAGAAGAAGAAGAAGAATGTGTATTTGTATCAATGTCGTTGGCGTTTTTGTGTTGTTGTTGTTGGGTTGATGGTAGTTTCTGTACTTTTGTTGTTGTTTTGTAGTTTTGTGTCTTTGGCTCTATTTATTGGAACAAAAAAACTTCTTTCCTTTGATGTTATATAGTTGGGAATGCAAAGGAAAAAGGAAGTTGATAGGGGACTTGTGCGAGGGTTTTCAATGGTGTGTATGACATTGTTTTTTCCCCATCACCTTTGTCTTTACATTGCCATTTTCTTGTTATCATGTTGAAGCTTTTTTGCTTACATTCATGGTGATGTGCAAAATGTGAAGAACAGCTCTATCGACACTCGAGGTTTTTGTGTGATATTTGATTGTCTTAAAAAATCATTGTTTTTATGTTTGTAGCTTCTCCTTGTACTTGCAACTTTTCATGGTGTCATATATAATGGAAATTAGTTGTGTGTAATTCTGGTTTGCATAGTAGTTAGCCAATGTTGTAAATGCAGATCACCCTAGTTTGATGCTTTCTTTGTGTGTGTGTTTGTAGGATTTTATAGCTTTTTTTGGATTCTGAAATGGTGAGCAAATGGGTCTGTAAGGTCATTACAGGATGGAGTTGAGCAGCAAATTTTCTCTCTGAAGAAGCAAGACCTAGGAAGGAGAAGATGAGGCTTCTCCGACGCAAAACGAGAAAGCTTGAAGTTTGTGGGAAGGTGAGAGAGACAGAGAGAGAGAGCTTGCTTTCATCATTTGTTGTTGATTCAAATCCCTCCAGAGGGGAATACTAGCATTTGTGAACTGTGATTGATTGCAAATGTAGTTGCTGCATTGTGGTGGGAAGCAGCACATGGGTGTGGGAAAGCATTTTCCCTACTTGTCACAAACCTAGGATGCCCTTCTTGTTCTCAAGAATTTGTGTATTTTAGGCTTTGATTACATACCCTCTTGTTAGGCAACACAGTCTGATCCATGAGGCATCATAAAGAGCATTTGTGGGGCAGAAAGATGTAGTGATATTTTGCAGCTTGCAGAAATGTAATGAGCAAGAGCTTTATTCCTGTTCCCAAGACTGTGTGCATTTTGAGCTGGGAATGTTCTGTACATCTTTGCTGGCTTATGAGCTGCATGGTTCCTTTGACAAGACCCATCTGAGAAGCTGTAAATGCTAAATAACACTCTGAGGATTGACACCCATGAGGAGGCAATGTGCCAGGAGTTTCAGTTTTGTGCAGACATATCAGTTTCTCACAAACCATGGAATCTGAAAGGGATCAGAGGGGGGATGTGGTGTGTTGTGCAGCTAGAGCTGGAGAGAGTTATTGGATTGACAACCACATCTCCAAATGGGCTAGCATGTAATACAAGCACAGGTGATCTGGCATACTTGGCCGGCTGCGTGGTGGTGGTGTACAATGTCAAAGCCAACTGCCAGACCCACTTCCTCACGGCTTCCAAAACCCCCAAGGCTTTTGCTTGTGTCGCTTACTCAAACCAAGGAGGCAAATTCCTTGCTGCTGGAGAGGTGATAATAATGCAAAAAATTCTATATTTCACTGCATGCTCCACAAAGTGTTTTGTTCTTTTTTTTTTCCTAATGTCTTCTTTTCTTGGTCATCAAACAACAATGGATCTATTTTTTTTCTGATTGCAGTCAGGGCACCAACCAGCGGTCATTGTCTGGGAGGTTTCAACAGGAGCATGTGTTGCTGAAATGAGGACACACAAATATGGTGTTTCCTGTGTTCAGTTTTCCCCGAATGGTGGGTTTTGAATTAACATTTAAGGATATGATCACTTGGAAATGAATTGTTTGTCACTGTGTGTCTCTCTCCACTCACTGTCCTTCCCTGTTTCCTAGCTCTAGCTCTTCAGAAACCTGAAATGTTTTCCTTCATTCGGGCATATACTGTTTCCCTATAAACCCAAAACTGTCACTTTTTCTTGATTCTCTTTTCCTGTCTTCTGTGTTTTGTGTGAATTATTAGCATGTGAAATAGTGGAAAACGAATCTTATAGCTGCAGAAAACTGGCAAGCCAGAAGCCTAATTCAATTTTCGGGTATTGTGCGAAACTGCCCAGTAATCTAGCATACATGACCCCCGATGTACTAAATAGGGATGCTTTCTGACTGTGAGCACAGGCAAGCACCTGGCATCACTTGGTGAGCCCCATGATGGATATCTCTGCCTCTGGGACTGGAAGAGTGGGACATTGTTGATAAAAACTCGAGCATCAGCAGCAGCATCCTTGCCAGCATGTGCCCTGCAGTTTGCTTCTGATGGCAGCTTTTTGGTGACGGGTGGTAGCAAGCACCTGAAGCACTGGATAATCAGTGGCCCTCGTCCTCGAGCAGCTGGAGGCAGTGCAAATATGGGAATGGACGGGAAGTCCGTGAAGCTTGGTAGTCAAAAAGAGAGTTCATTCGTTGCTATATCATGTGCCCCACCCTTGAAGGAATCAAACCTGGGTGCCCCAGACTTTCAGCCCCTTTATGCACTGACTGCCAGAGGTATGTACATATATATCTCTATATAGAAATGGGTTTTCTTCTTGCGCTTGCTGATGGGTTTGTTGCAGATACTGCTAGTCAATTCATATGCTTCTTCTATGTCTCCAATCCTGAACCCACATACTAACCAAAGACTGATTTCTTTTGGTTCCAGGAATTTTGTGCTTGCTCCATTGTGGTTTGGCAATTGAGAAATGGGTTGATCTGAAGGTATTTAACCCAACTTGATCCTTTGTGGGTCTTGCTCAAAAGCAGTGTCCTCCATGATGATCTGCCAATTGGGTGTGTTTGTTACCAACGACAGGGATAGCACCTCATTTGCCACGTTTCCTGTGTCAATGAAGACTGTCTCAGTAGCAAAGCATCTGCTTCTGAGTCTTGCTGCTTTCATGTCCTGAGAACTGGAAGTTTTATCTGTTCCAGAAGGATTGGTGTCTGCTGATTTGTTCAAGTTTTGGATAATTGGATCTTGTGATGAATTGTGGGGCAAAATTGAAACAGGTGCGGCATGGGTATGCGCTAGCAGTTTCAGATGCCCATGTTGGGTGTGCATGCAGTGATGGAATTGTGCGTATATTCATGCATGGGAGCTTAACATACTCGGCTACATTACCTCGGCCTGCGCCTTATGGTTATCATGGTCTCACAGATGCCAACGTTGGTACCACACTGGCTGTTGGCCATCATTTACAACCAGGCATTAAGTTTCCTGATGCTGTCGCCTGCAACTTTATTCATGATGGCCAAAAGCTTGGTGAATCCTTGTTGCTTTTGAAACCGATCTAGTACTGAATGCAATATCTGCTGCTGGCGTGCTAAAAGTCATAAGTGGAAGCTGTCCTGTCACACAGATTCAAAAGATCTTGCATGTCCTTCTGAGGTCTTTAAAAACTATTCTTCTCCCTCTCTCGTGCTCAAAATACACTGGAATTCATGCTAAAAGACTGGAACTTTGCTGCTCTCTTTGAGATGAAAAAACTGTTGTGATGGGCGGCAGCTGTGATATATGGAGACCACAGCCTGTTTGTGTGGGATGTGCGTAGCTTTTCCAAGGTACTGTTGCCCTTTCTTCTGCTCTATGGTATGTTATGCCATTGATTAATGTCTTGCCATTAGAAGAAGAATCCTAATTGAACTTTGTTGAAAAAAAAATCATCAAGGCAGCCAGCTCATGGACATGTTTGGGATGCAGATTGGAAGGTACCGCACTTTCCTCTCCCACAGCTCATGTATATGGGATGTCACAATATTGCCAACAACATCGACCCAATTGCCACAAGCTGCAGCAGCAGCACTCCAGCCAACAACAAATGAGGAATACAGCCTGTGTAGTAGAGGAGATTTTGCAACTTGCTCGGCTGATGGGAGCATCCGGATTTGGAATTTGGGCTTATGTCAGGAGGTCACAGCTCCAGGGTCCAACACCTCTCCATCGCCTTGTGCCCACCCTAGCAATATATACAGCAAGGACATCTTGGGTGTGCTTTACATAGGTTTGTATAATATACAAGTTATACTGCAGAAAAGCTTCAACTTCAGATTCTTCATTGTCTTCTTGCAAAATCCTTTATGAGAACATGGGTGAAGTCCCAAAGGCGGAGTTTTGTCTGTGTGTACTCACTAAAAGAAAGTTGTTAGTTTCAACCATATCACATTGACAGTAAACACCATTGTGTCTGCAGATACAAGAGGTGAGGCGAAGGAACAACTTTCAACTGGCTCAGTAGAAGACAACCCATCGGTGGATATGTCACATGGGTTTCGTTCAATCTGTGTAAGCCAAGATGGGCAGCATTTGGCAGCTGGTGATCGTTGTGGAAATCTTCGCATCTATAGTCTCAGCAATTTGCAGCTTATAAGCTTCCAGGTAATGTCTGAGTTCTAGGAAGTCTGAGATCTGAGTTGCGCAGATGCTTTCATAATGGGTTGCTTGCAACTTGGGAATGAAGATGTGAGGCAATGTTTGACAGGAAGCACATGATGCTGAAATTCTTTCCTTGAGCTTTGCCTCTCTTGTGAGAACCAATAGCAGTTTGGTTGATGAACCAACAGCATCAGTTATGCCCCTTTTAGCTTCTGGTGGAAGGGACCGACTCATACACATCTACGATGTCAACAGGTACGGGTGCTACATGGTTTTATTTTGTTTTTACAAGTGCATGTCCTCCTAAATTAGAATACAAGGAGATCTCAATTGGGATGCTTCAGAAGGGTCTTTTGATTGTTTGTTTGATGGGTATGCTGCAGGGATTATGATGTGATAGAGACACTAGACGATCATTCTGCCTCAATTACCACTGTCAAATTTGCTTGCAATGGTTCTAAGCTTCTGAGCTGTAGTGCTGACAAGTAAGTTTTCCAGAGCTTTTGTCTCTTGAAAACTGCATCAACCCAATTTGCTGTAATAAGAATTGGTGCCATGGTGCATACATTCAGTCTGATTTCCCTGCTCCAGAATGGGTAGCAACGAATGTTTACACACTTTGAACAATGCAACAACAGGTCAGTTGTCTTTCGGAATGTGACAGCAATGGGTGCTGGCTGCAAGAGCATACGGTACCATCAGGAGACTGTTCCTCGGGGCACCATCTATGATTTGGATACTGACCCATCAGATAAGCTTGCTATAACAGTGAGTCAGGTAAAAAAAAGATTTTTTTTTGTATTGTCATCTTTCTAATGTTTTGTTCATACAAAGATTGTCATGCACTGAATCCATCACATCCTTATAGAAATAGCACATGCTGTGTTGCTGCCATCTTCATCATTTTTGCTGAAAGTGCATATGGTTTGAGGTGATTCTTCATCATTCAACAAAGACTCATGCAATGCTTAACGCCAACTTCAGTGCTGCTGCAGGATAAGAAGCTCAATATTCTCAATTTAGCCAGTGGCAAGCCAGTTCGATGCTTCAAACCTGAGGGAGATATTGGTGAACCCATCAAGGTATAAATGATTCTGCAAGCTCTATTTTTCACTACTGCTTTCTGGAAGCCATGTTTTCTTTTTCTGCAGTTTTGGAATGTCGAAATTGAAGGTCTCATTTTGTTGGTGGCTATGTTGGGATTGATGTCGAGTGTTTCTTGCTCTTTTGACCTGAGTTTTGTTTTTCCAGGTCTGTGTGGATCCGAGTGGTATGTATGTTGTATGTTCCCACTCGGACAGGTACATGCGGGTGTATGATTTTGCCACTGGGGAGCTCCTGGCACAAGCCTCTGGGCATGCAGAAGTTATAACTGGAGTCACGTTTTTGCCTGATTGCAGGCGGCTGATCTCTGTAAGCTCTTTGAGACGTAATAGCAGCATTCCACTTTTGTGAGATTGTATCATCTTCTTTAGAGGGTGCATCTGTTAATGGGTTTTGATGTTTCTGTTATGGGTAGTGAGGTTCCAGCAGAAATGTGTGCTGATGGCAATTCTGTTTCATGCCTTATGATATTTCCTTGAATCATCAGCAATGGTGTGGTGGTTTGGTGCGCAGGTGAGTGGAGACAGCTGCATTTTTTTGTGGCGTCTTCCCCTTGTCCTTTTGCGACCACTGCGGAAACGCAGTCTGACTCAAGCTGAAGTCCGTCCTCGCCTGAAAGGAGGCTTGAAGTCAGGCATACCTCGGTCACATCCCAAGATTCTGTCAGGAACTGCCAAGATAGGCAGATGTGTGAATCAGTTTACTGCTATCAACCCTCTTGAAGATAATGCCCAAGATGCCAAAGATGTCCACTTCAGTGATGTTGATGAAAACTTCTCACCATGTGGGCAAGGCCGTGGCAGTGGCGGTGGCATCAAGGACCTGCTCATTGAACCAGAACTGGCTCAAAAGGTGTTTGAATCCCCTCTATTGGAGCCTGTTAAGAGTGAGAAGGTAAAAAAAAACTCAACCTGGAATCATCATTTCTCATTCTGCTCAGATGTGTGATTATATTGGGAAACCATGAAAGGACGGAACAAAAGGCTCATGCTAAACACATGATGGTGGGCTATTGTGTTTGTTGTAGGTGGCAGCAGACATACCAGCCAGCTTCAAGTTCAGTGTTTCGAGGCTGCCCTCATGGGCACAGGCAAAAGTTGCACTGGATGACACAGCGAGCTCTGATGGCAAACCTGACACTAAAGGAGAAAGCAACTCCTTGCAGACATTTGAGTCACGATGGGCTGAGGTACAAAGGGGTGTTGTCATCTCTGGAAAATTACCTGACCTGATGCTGGACTCCCTCTTGTCTGCAGCAGTTTTTGTAGCCCCCCCACATACACATGGGATAAAGCAATTCTTGTATGATTTTCTTTTTCTTATTACTATAAGTATGTTTGGGATTCTTCATGATGGTGCTGGCATTTTGCAGCGCCTTGGACGTGATGGGTACAAGCTATTTTCAGAACCCAGGGAGGAATTGACACCTCCTGCAACCATCCGAGCAAGTGGGTTTGGTACACGCAGGCGTTTCTCAGTGGAAGGTGGTGGAGGTGTTTCAACACCCATGGACAGCACTCCAGAAAGCCTGTCCTCACAAGTGGGTGCAAGCCCTGGGTCAAGCCCGAGAAATTCCCTCAGGTGAAACCAACTGCTTTTAACTGTTGTGTAAGCCCTGGTCTGTTTGTTTGTTGCATTTCTCCCTTTTTCATATCTGGATTCTGTGTTTGCTCTGCAAAGCTGTCTTAAAGGGATTTCCGGTTCAGAAATTGATGATTTTCCTATGGTTGCAGGAAGGAGACACACTGGAAAACAGTCCATACAGTGTTCTTCAATGAACTGGATTACTTGCAAGAGGACTCTCTATCAAAAACTGGCTTCCTGATGAACATCACTGCAGAACAAGGAGAAGAACCTGAGAAAAAAGAGCTCAAGGACCTCTCAGGGGCTCAAGGACCTCCTCCTCCTCCGCCTCAGAGTGCCCCATCATCTTCAAGCATGGAATCAGAACTAGCTTCTCAGCAGTCTTCTATCCAGGTTGAGAAGAGGGATCAAACAGGTAGTGAAGCTGAAGATGATGAAGATGGAGTTGTAGTCGATCTCCTTGTAGATGATCGAGACAGTGCCAGCTCTCACAAATCTGATGGGTTCCAGCCAAAGTACACATTTTCTGATGAGAAAGAGGAGGAGGCAATGGAATACTATGAGGCGCTAGGGGTGGCGATTGCATGCATGCCAAGCAAGGATGGCGATGAAGAGCTCTTTGATGATTCTGCCAAACACAGGCAATCGTTAGGGGGCCTTGAAAGCTTCCATCTTGAGACCATGGACCATCTGCAAACAGCACCATGTAGTCCATTGGATGTGATGACGCAAGCTCCAGTGAACACTAATGATGCTGGCTGCAAGAAGCCTTTGCTTGTAGAAAGCGTGAAGTTGTCTGTTGACTCTGAGTCTGCTGGAGATGAAGAAGAGGAAGAAATTGAGGATGATGACTTCAGTCCTTGTAGAGACTTGTTCAGTGCACACTTTGACAAACTGGCATCTGATCTGAAGGTGTGTGTTTGTGGTCATTGTGACATGCAATTGCAGAGAGCCATGATCCAGTTGCCAGATAGTGCTAAGACATTCTTGAAGCAAAGCTTGAAAACTTCAACTTTTGGGCTGTTTTGTTTTCAAAGGTTATGACAGAAAAACACAAAATTGCAGGTGGAGGGTTCAGGAAGAAGTAGCTTTTCAGCTCGTTTCTTTGCACGATCGAATGCAATATCAGGCACACCAGTGTCACCAGTCCACATTGCGTCATCTCCTGCTGCTGCTGCTGTTGAGCAAAGGTCTGTCAGCAAGACACATGCTTTACTGCAGGATGATGATCTTGACAACAATCCTGGGCGTTTGCTGGCTGCTGAAAGAGAACGCCTCAAGCTGCGTGAGAGGCAGGTATGTATGGTCACTACAGCCAAAGAAAGCAACTTGTTTACTTGCTCCTAATAACAAAAGACTTTCTTGCAACACATGTGAAAAAACTGCAGATTTCTTCTTACATTTTGAACACCACTTGTGTGCACTGAATTGTTTGATGCCAGGACAAAATGGCAGTTGAGGTTCAACGTATGCGGCAGAGGCTAGTCAACCTTGGGATTGCAGTAGCGGAGATTTCTCATGACGGAGACAACAATGCAGAGAGCCGGAACTGCAACCTTGGAGATGCAGATGAGAAGGCACTTGATTCAGGTCCAAACGTTTCTTCTCCAAAGACCCCAGATCTGGTGCCATCTTTAAGTCCTCGCCTGATGCAAGAAAGAAAAGAAGAATCATCTTCTCTTGTTGAGAAGGTGCCACCCAATTCTCCAATATCTGCAGCAACAGGGGTGGTGGTTGTATCTCACGATGCACAAAGCTCATGGTGTGAGAAAGCTATCTCGGTATTGACAGAAAGAGCAAATAGCAATGCGGCAGTGGAGATGACTACATCCCGCACAGCAGAAGATGGATCTGCTGCACTTGCAACTTCTACAATACCATCATGTTTCCATCCATCAAAAAACCACAATGGGTGTAAGGCGGATGCTTGGCAGCCAATCATAGGTAGTGAGTATGAGAGTGAGAACATTCATGTAATACAATCCTCAGCCAGTGCTCGTGGTTTGAAGCTGCAGCTGGGTTTGCAATCTGGGGTCAAAGAGCAAAGAGAGAAAAGCGGGGGAGATAGAGGGCTAGGTTTTTGGGCAGATGATATATCCCGAAAGACTGCCACTGCTGGAAGCATGGCAAAACCGATTGAGAGAGGGATCATGGATATGGGAGAAAAGAGTCTGGCAGAATCTGGGCCAGACTACCACAAAAGCACCATGAATCTTCCAAAAGACACCACTGTGTCTCCAGCAGCGTCAGCTGAAAGAGGGATCAGAGATCAAGGTGAGAAGTCCATTGATGACCAAGGACGGGTACTTCACCAGAGTGCTACTCTTGGTCTGAAACTGTCAATATCTCCATCAAAGCCAGTTGCAATCAGTGCCACAGGTAGAAATGGAGAGAAAATTATGGAAGAAGACAAATGTGTGGCATTTCAGAAAATGGGTCTTGCAACAAGGACTGTGTTGTCTCCAGCAAAGCCAGTAGGAAGAGGTGTCAATGGAAGGGGAGAGAAATGCATGGAAGAATGTGGGGTAGGGTGTCAGATTGATAGTCCGAACCAAAGGGATGCCTTAACTCCAGCAAAGCTCAGTGGATGCTGTGTGACAGATAGAGGAGAGAAGTGCTTGGAAGACCTCCAAGGTGGAGGAGGGTATCAGATTGGCAGGCTGGGTCCAAGGGTTGCCATGTCTGCTCCAGCAAAGCCAGCAGGAAGAAGCACATGTGAACCCTCCTCCATTCAAGAAATCTTTCTTCCCAAACCAACATTGCCTCATCCGGTTGAAGACTACCAGAAAGCCTTACAGGACTTGGTGGAAGCAGCTGACAGGGCATCTTTACTGTTTTGTGACGTTCAATCCATCTGCCAGCGGGCGCATGGAAGTCCTGGCACTGCTCCCTTTGGGTTGCCTCCAGATGTGTTGCTTTTGACCCATAGCTATCAAAGGTCCCTCCCTGGCACGCTGCAAGTGGTGCAGAGGCTTGCTGATGAGGCAGACTCATGCACTGCAGCACCATCAGATTTCAGAAAAGATTCGAAGTTTGCTGATACAATCACAGTGGATGACTACACCTTTGGGAAAAGCAATGATCTTGGTCTGTAGATCTTCCTCACAACTTTTGAGCTACAATTCTATTTCTGTTTTTGTCTAAAGCTTTCTGCTTTGTGGGATTTCTAGAGCAAGATCATCAAACTGCAGGAGTCATTCAAGATCTAGGAGTAATTGTAGTGTAATTGTGATTGTGAGTGGATTGACCCCACTGAATCAGTAACAGGAATTGAGCCATATATATATGGGTTTTTTTTGCAGGTGGAAGTTGGATGCAATCAAGGCTGGGTACAGGTGCGTCGTCCACTGAATCTCTTCTCAATTCCATTGATGTTGAGAGCTTGATTTCTCGGTACTCAGAAACACTAGCAAATCAGGTCCTTGAATTAGTACAGAAAGGTTTACCAACTCGGGAGTCATGAACACTGAACATGGTGGTGACCACCTTTTTACTTCTTCTGTGGGTGTCTTGGATTCCCTTTTGCCTGTGGAACCTGCTTTCATGTACTCATTTCTTCCTGTGATTTAAAAAAAAAAACCCAAGTCTGTAGCTCATGATTTTGTCATTGTGGAGATGATGACCCATTTGCTCACTCTCAAAATCTGGTGACTGTATATGGCATTGTCTGCAAAGCTCTGTTGACCAAACGACCATATCCAACGAAATGGAGATCCTTCCATAAACAGCAGCAGAGGAAGACAAAAGACCTCTCCATCAGTTTTTCATTGTTTTTGATCTTCACAATGAAAAACTGCAATTCAAAAGATCAACCTTGAGACTTTGTGACCCAAATTGCAGGATGACTTACTAAGTTCTTGCACTACTACTTTTCCTATTTCTCTTCGGATTTCAAATGCAAATTTGGTACCTAAAAAACAATGCAACCCACACTAAACTTTTTTGTGCATTGTGATTCTCACTATAGAGCTTTAATAATGGCAACCATGAGGGAAAAAATTGGCAATTGGAAGTTGTTTGTGTTTCTTCCAAACCCACAAGTTTACGTGATGAAATGTCCTCATAAGTTTTGGATGATGCTCAATCAACTATCCTCATAAATCTTACGCTTGACATATTGTCGTTTCTTTGTACCAATGATATTAGAAAATAAACTGAAATTCCCCATAGAACGATTTATTTACATTCTCAGTATAGTTTGCCCACAAACTAATATACCATTTCATGGAGACTATGTTGAGATGAATTCATGTGCATCACATCTTTTACCGTATACAAATGTGGTTGCATAAATAGTTTGAAAGTTGTTATGGTTGATGATCAATGCCCTTAAATCAAGCTCACATCAAATGGTGATATAACAACGTAACATGTTGTGAAGGGCAATAATGTTATTGTCAAGGATGGTCTCACAATTATCAATTTAAAAAAATAAAATTCTCTTCATATTTATTGTGTATGTCTATTTGTTGGGGGGAATGGGAGCGGGTTGGGAGTTGGATGGGTTGGTGCTTACTTTTCGGAGCTAAAAGAACCAAAGTCAATGAGAATTTGAGCTATACCAAAGACTGAAGGGGTTGTGATGGGTTTTTTTGGTTCATTCCTTAGGCACCCACCTTGTACAATTTAATGTTAAGGAAAGGCATGCAATTTTTTTAAAAAATAAAAAAAATGGAAAAAACATTTTAAAATTCAGGAAACAATGATCCTACGTATTTATTATACATACAAAATAATTTAAAAAATTAATGTCAACTTTCTTCCAACACATGATGTCACCATGTGGATTGTGTGCTTTTTATCAGGCGACATGGAATACATGTGTGCAAAAATAAATTCCATGAACACAACAATGAGAAATTATTTTTAAAATAAAAAAAAACAAAAAAGAAACAATAATTAATATTTAAAAAAAGCTGCAGAGTTTTGTAGCATGCAATAATATTTAGGTCATTGAGAACATCAGGGTCGTGTTACCTGACAATGGTTGAACACACACGGCCATGGCACTCGTGCCGTCATGTGCCCCCTTACGCTTTCTTAGTGTGATGTAAGTTAGTTGTTGTGGTGCACATGATCTTGCTCTGAACTCAGGAGCAGAGTTGTTGGATGGAGTGTGCATCCTCAGAGACATCTTTTTTTCATTACAAATTTTTATTGAACAAATGATGCTTGACACGAATGAACTTTACACAAATGATCAAATAATGTTAGATTCGACATTCTTATTATTGTTGCTTGTGTACATTGCGTAAGCCAAAATGGTGAACACTACTAGGGTTAGGGTTGGTTTCTGTCAGGTCTACTGCACATTGACACCCGCAAAGTTCATGTTTAGCAGCCTGCATTTGTAACGGGAAACAACAATCTTTTCCATTGGGCACTTGAACCCAATGAAAAAATGGTGTTTTCCTGTCCACCCATCATTCGTTCATTCATCCATTATGGTTAGTGATTGGAGGAAAACAGTTTTTTCATTGGGAACTGCAAGTTTTTCCCCAATGGAAGAAGTGATTGAGTCCTGTCCATTTACCCACCCACCCACCATCCATCCATCCATGTCCAATACCATGGGAACCACCACGGGAACGATGACATTGGTTGTATGTTGTTCCTACTATGTGGTACTAGGGTTTAGTGGGTTACCACATGTAGTGGAGCTATAGTATGTCATCTCTCCATGGTTTGTTTCTGGCAATTCTCTTATTTGGATTCCTGGACACTCTCCTTCACTCCTTTCTTCACACTAACTTATTAGTAGAAGTAACAATGATAGGAGGCTTCATGCTTTTCTCTCCCTCATGTGTGAGAGGAAAAAAACATACCTACCCAACTTTTTCAGACCAAAAAAATGGGTCTGACAAAAAAGAGAGAAAAAACTGTGTTGTCTGCA
>Ga0209208_10007565_pt1 | contig 14675 bp, 11 predicted proteins | sample S1TSphfallax_3_FD_187694 | JGI IMG/M metagenome (GOLD analysis project Ga0209208, IMG submission 187694) | Host-associated microbial communities from peat moss isolated from Minnesota, USA - S1T2_Fd - Sphagnum fallax MG (SPAdes) (version 2) | ecosystem: Host-associated > Plants > Peat moss >...
CAAAACGTATTATACACGTATTATACGTATTATACAGCCCACATTTCAAGAAACACAGTTCAATAAACGCAGCTACAACACGCGCAGTTGTATAATTGCACACATGGCCGTGTATTATACGCTGTATTATACATACGGTTCAATACTTCTGTATACTTGAAAAGTAGCCGTTATTATTATACGATGTATAATACGAGTGTATTATACGCACGTTCTATACATACGTTTCAATAGTCCCTTGTCCCAATCTGGGTTTACATTTGGTTTTGGGATTGAACAAGTGTTGGATGGATAGAGAGAGAGGTACCAGAAATATATATATGGCATTGGGCAGGAGACAGCGCCGGTTCTTTCGAATTCTGACCTTAGTTGAATATACCCACATATCACCCTTTCAAATAGGTACCTAACCAGAGATGGTTTGGTGCTGAATCAAATACCCACGCGACCATGGTTCAAACCACAGTTGGGTGGCCACCTGGTTTGTTGGTTAGAACCATCGGTTCAGGTTTGGGTTAGTAAAAACCAAACTGGAATCAGGTCTGATTTTTGGAACTGGTTTTGGAAACTGGATCTGGTTCAGTTTTGGGTTAGTAAAAACCAAACTGGAATCAGGTCTGATTTTTGGAACTGGTTTTGGAACTGGTTCTGGTTCAGTTTTGGGTCAGCGAAAACCAAACTGGAATCAGGTCTGATTTTTGGAACTGGTTTTAGAACCCAGTTTGGTATATAACCATGGTTATAAAGAATAATTACCCTAATTCTGATATATAAATTCTTGGTTTTTTAATTTGGGAAAAAGTTAAATAACCATCAAGAAAATCACTGGTTCTTTGCCGGTTATTTCATGAACCCAATGGTTCTTTGAAGGGGGGTTTGAAATAACCGGAACCAGCAGTTCTTTGATTCTGAATTTTCATGGAATACCCCGGAATGGTGGTTATGAACAAAATCAAAGAACCGCCAAATACTTCTAGATACCCTGTATTGATAAAGGCAAAATGTTTAAATATTTATTTATTTTTACAAGCAGAAATTATTTTCTTAACTGGGATTTTCGATAAAGGATTTTTTTTCTATAGATTATAGTTTATTTTTATTCTGACCCTGTTATTCTGCCCGTCACGGGCAGTGAGGCAGGCATCACGGTCAGCAATGGGCAGCGGGTTCGCAACAGCAGCAGCAGCGATGGCGCTCTAGCGCCATCGCTCTTCTTCTTCCTCTGTTAAAGCTCTCGACGCGCTCGCTTCTTTTCGCAGCTCGTCTCTTGGATGTCACCAGCTTGATCGCAAATTTCTCCTTACAAGGAATCGCTCCCTTTCTCGATCTTTCCAGTGAGCTATTTAGCTTGGTGTAATTTTCTCCCCCCCGAGCTTCGACGTAGAAGCTCGCGGAAGATGCTGACAAGGTTTTGACCAGAGGGGATAGGAGGAGAGAGAGCGACATAGAGAAGGATGGGAGTGAGAAGAGTGAAGATGGGAGGAGGCTGTACTGGCAGGCCGGTTGTTGTCGCCGCAGTAGCGATGGTTCTGTTGCTGTCAGTAGTGGCCTGTCTGTTGTGTTTTGGTCTGGTAGATGCGAACCCTAATCTGGCAGCAGCAGCATCGCCTCAAGCTTTGAAGAGGATTGAATCGGAGTTTGGCGCTGCTTTCATGCTCCCGCTCTCGGAGTTTTCCCCGGTTCATCAGCTGTCGCGACATGGCAGGGAGTTGGTGGCAGATGCGCGTATGAATTTGCACGACGACTTGCTCACCAAGGGGTGAGAAACAATCCATCCCTCTAGTTTCCTTGTGCTCTCTCGCTCTCATCTCTCTTCACTTCTCACTCATGTGAAAATGAAGTTCTACATGTGGATATGTGGTCTGTAAGGAATAGATTCTTTTGCTGCAAGAAACAAAAGGCTGTTCCAGTGCCTTCAGCTTCTGACTACCAATATAGGGTTAGTTTGAATCCTTGAAGATTTCTCTTCCTCACTGAAATTGCAAGGAGTTGTTCCCAATTGGTCTGGGAGGGATGTCTTGACTACTGTGCCCGCCTGCCCAAGGGGTTTGAGCCCATATCTGCAGTAATGCTTTGGACGCAGTGAGCGTGAGCTCTTGGATACCTGAGAACCTCTGGAGAACCAGCAGGGAATCATGTCTGATCTGAATCAAATGAATCTCAGGTGCTTTGCATATCAATTGAAAAAATTGGCTAGTAGAACCTGGAGCCAATTTCTCTGAAGATGTAATTGTAGTTAGGGTCAACAGTGTTGCAGGATTATGTGTCAGTCTTCAAAGCAATCACAAACACATTCCTTTGTACATCTTATGACATCTCTTCAAAATTCTTTTTCATGTAGAACTATTGTAGTCTGCTGAACAACTGTTTCTTTGTTAATTGGTTCACATATGTTGATGGGTGAAGTTTTTGAAGCCCCAGCTTACAGTGAGTTATACATCTTACATTCCAGAGCTCCTATCTTTTGTTGTGACTAGTGATGCACCCGACCTTCCATTGATGCAGATAACTAATAATCAGTGTTGTGTTCCTTGGAGAGACCTGTTAGTCATTGATTTCATGAGTAATGGTATCTGAAAGTGCTTTTGGTTAATCTGATAATCTTGAATGTGCAGATACTATACAAGCAGGGTTTTTATAGGGACACCACCTCAGGAGTTTGCATTGATAGTTGACACTGGCAGCACTGTCACATATGTGCCTTGCTCATCCTGCACCCATTGTGGCCCACATCAGGCATGGACCGACCCAACTACTCTCTCTTTCTTACTTTTTGTGCCTTTCTTTTGCTACTGTGACCATGAAGGTATGGCTTACATGTTCAGATGCATGACATCTCTCTTTGTCACTTTCATTACAAGGTTTTGGCAAGCTTATTGTAGTCTGATGTTTTTGCAGATGTTAGTTTGCTGTTTGTGATTCGAGAGAAAATTGACATCTTTCTTTTGCAAAGCTTTGAGCTGTGAAGAAGCTTTAAATTGGTGCCTAACATTTCCTCATCTGTTGTGGGCTTTCAAACAGGACCCTCGATTCAAACCTGATAACTCAAGCTCTTATACTGTCATCCAATGCAATACACCTGACTGCAAAACAGGGAGGTGTGGCAATAACAGGCAATGTAGGTATGAGAGAATGTACGCAGAGATGAGCACTAGCAGTGGGATACTGGGAAAGGACCAAATAGGGTTTGGTCAATATAGTCGACTTATGCCACAGGCCCTCTTATTTGGATGTGAAACTACAGAGACTGGAGATCTTTATTTGCAGCGAGCTGATGGCATTATGGGCCTTGGCCGGGGCCCACTTAGCCTGGTGGACCAGCTTGTTGAAAGTGGGGAAATGGCAGATTCCTTCTCACTATGCTATGGTGGCATGGAAGATGGTGGAGGTGCCATGATTTTGGGTGCAATTCCTCCTCTCCCTGACATGGTGTTTACTCCTTCAGATCCCACTCGCAGGTTTTACTCCCATGCTGAGTGATTAATGAGTGAGAGAACTGAGATATGCCAAAGTAGGCATCTTGTGCTGAAGCAATACATGCTCTTGTCGTGGTAGCAAGCTTTCAAGTAAATGCAGGGACTTGTCTATGCAAGTCCTTGAAATAGCCATTCTAAGAGTTGTTGTTGGAATTGGGTGCTTCAGCAATTACTACAACCTCCCCTTGAAGGAACTTCGAGTTCAAGGAATCCCTTTGAAGGTGGATAGTGGTGTTTTTAACCAGAAATATGGTACTGTGTTGGATAGTGGAACTACCTATGCATACCTCCCTCCAGAAGCATTTGATGCATTCAAAGAAGCTGTAAGTCAATTCTCTTGTGTCTGAATTAACTTACCTATGATCAATGTATATATCTGGCAACCTGCCTCTGTCAATACTTGCTGAACAAACTTGTGGAATCATGTTTATTGGAGAGTGATGGAAGCAGATGGGTGGCTTTTGGGCGCAGGTTATCCAGCAGCTAGGCTTATTACAAGCTGTAGATGGACCAGATCCAACTTACCATGATATCTGTTATGCAGGTGCTGGAACGTGAGTAACTGTACCTGATTGTACCCTCCAAGTAATTGAGCAGTACTTCAGCTCTATTGTAAGCTCATAGGTATCTGCAAGACTGTTGCTCGCCCGGACATTTTACTTTACACAAAACTGCAGTAGACCAATAAAGCTGTTAGTGTTGTTAGGTCCCATTGACAGCTGTAGTGACTTGATTTGCTTGCTACCTGTCAGTGACCCAGAGGAGCTTAATAAGCATTTTCCGACAGTGGATTTTGTTTTCGACAACAACAAGATGGTGACTTTGGCACCAGAAAACTATTTATTCAAGGTGTGGCCATTGTCCATCAAAGAAGTGCAGATCTTGCTTTTGGTTTGAAGCCTCCTTTGAGCTGTGAGTCTTTTTCTTGGAGATTCGTAATTAAGGCATGCACTCATTGCCTAAGATGGATGTACATATTCTACACAAGCTAAAATGTGGAAGCATCCATTTGTGATGGATGTTGATTTGGCAAAATAGTATTGGGCACTATCATTTTCTTTCTCTGTCAATTATTTTCTTGCTAATTTCATCTCTTTGATGGCCTCTTCTGTCTGCAGCACACCAAAATTCCAGGGGCATATTGCTTGGGTGTCTTCGAGAACCAAGATCCTACCACACTCCTTGGAGGTAGGTTTTTGATGATGCATGTTAGACATGGAGCAGTTAGTTGATGAGGAGCCTTCTTTTTATCCCACCAGTTGTCCTAAATTTGCAAAAAGGAAACTGAATGGAAAATGCAGAGTCTGCTGCTGCACTACTACCAAACATGTTTTGGCACTGGCAGAGAAATATCTTGAATGAATTTAGCATGTCAGGACTGAAGCAAGGTGCTATATGTTGGGGGCATCCAGGAATTGTGGTGCGCAACATGCTTGTCATGTATGACAGAGCAAATCAACAAATTGGATTTCTTCGCACCAATTGCTCTGATCTGTGGAGCATCTTGCCAGCAGAGTCTCCAACTGTGCCAACTCCACCACCAAACAACCAATCAAGCCCATCAGACACTCCAGACAGTACTGCAAGTGTCCCATCTAATGAAGTGACTCCACCTCCCCCTCCTCAACAAATTCCACCATCACCAGCAGCATCTCCAACAAGCTTCAGTAAGTCCTTACAACTTTCTTAGCATGATAATATTTATTGATATCCTGGGTCAAGTGATGTGTTCATGAATGAGACAATGGCCTCTTTGTCTTAGGTGTAGATGATTGCTTTTACAGAGACAAGCTAAAAGTAATGAAGCTTACCCTCACAAATGTGTGGCAGCTTGAATGAGGATACTGTTGACTTTTTAATTAACTGTATCTATTGAGTGCTAGCTGGCATGATGACTGAGTCTTCCCGTTGCTTCCAGAAATGCAACAGAAACTCAGACACAATTTTCTTATAACAATTTACCTGAAATTTTTAGCTGATTCTGATGTATGTATCTACATGCATCATTGGGAGCTGATGAACTCAGTGGTAGTCATGGCAGCTTGTCTCTGCTATTCATGATGATGGTGAAGGTCTGACACTTTGTGAACTACTCTCATAAGGTTATGACTGCACTCATCGTCATGTTGCCTTCAAAGTAAGGTTCTGGTGATTTCTCTGGAATCTCATAGATATGTATCAGGCAATGATGGCAGGTTGTTCAATGGAATATGTTTATGCAGGTGTTGTGCCAAAGTGGGCATGCACTGTTAACAAGCATTATCTCCTTGTTAATGCAATTTTACAGATATAAGCCTTCACATAAAACCATGCCCTAAGACATAAATTCTGTGTGGGGATGTGACATTTTTTATCTCTTAGTCAAGATTCAACTTGTGGACAACCGCAGCTCAATCAGTTGTCAATACTGATTGCATCCTGTTGGGGTTTTGCTTCATCTAGATTTGATAGCAACAAAATGGAGCTCTATGTGATGTGACTTCATCACAGGTGTGCAGGAAGTTGGGAGTGTTGAACTCATTATGGCTCTGTCAACAGACTACTCCGCCTTCTCCAACCAGTCTTCTGTATTTTTGTCTAGCATGGCAGCAGGGCTTGATATCTTATTGTCACAGGTGCACCTAGCCTCTTTGCTTACCTGTGCAGTTCCAATCAGTCCTGTTAGGTAAAACCATGAAAGGAGATACAGAGTGAAAGGTGGGTTAGGTAGTGGCTTGAACCACACTGCAGACTCAATAATGGAAGCAACATGATGCTGCACAGCAGACATCATCATTTCTTTTACTACACTTGCTGTATCTTCTGCTGAAGTATTGAAGTTGGCTCATGGCCACCTTTTGGTTAATTTTTAGGACTGAAACCAGATAGGTGCATGTTAGGTCTTAACCATTGTGTTCAAACTTAGCCACAATGGGAGTAATAGGTGGATCTGTCTGTGGACAGTAGAGGTTTCAAGTCTTGGGTTGAGAAGCTGGACAATCAAGTTTTGTGACTTGCAGCCATTAGAAAGTTTAGCCATTATGGCCATTGAAAGCAAGCAGTCAAGTCAAGAGACCATATATCTTTGTTTGCATCTACTATGACCTCCATTTGCTAACTTTTAAGGGACTGACTGATGGGCCTGACAGGTAAGTCTTTTGGAATTCTGGGAAGAGAATGACCAAGTGATCGTTCGATGGGTTATTGCAGCAGACCCTCCTGAGCATCAACTCTCGATTTGGTCTGCTCAGGTTAGTCTCAGTCTTCATTCATTTTTGTTTTCCTGTTTTGGATCACTGTTTAATAGTTTAGTGTAACCTTTTCACAAATGTTATGGATGAACAGTCTGTCCATATTTGTTGGGTGATTTCAGTCCATTTCTTTGGTGTTATGTCTCTCTACTATTTTTTCTCCTCTTTATTCTCTGTTCTGACTTTCAAACCCTACATGAGCAGGCAATAGTCACACATTTGCAAGATCATCAAGTTAGTCTACCACAGGATTTTGGCACATACAACTTGACAAGCTGGAAGTTTTTACCTCCCTCAAGATGGTAAGTTATTCCTTTTTTGTCCCTCATGGAGCAGTTTCTTGACTTCCCTTTCCTTATAATTTGTCCAGTTATCTTCTCATAAATAAAATGGCATTCTCACAAGGCTAAGCAAAGAATTAAACTTAAAACTGCCAAAATGAGTACATTGCTTGTGAATTGTTATGCTTATGGTGCTTTTCCCCTTTTGCAATTTTGCTATAGAAATTTTGGTTCTATGCCTCATGGCAAATGGTGCAAGTCCAATGTTTAACTAAGGTAGGTTTGGGAAGATACAGCAATATGTTCTATGTGTGTTAGGGTTTATGTCAATTACACTTTTGAGCGGGTATCCTGTAAACTCTGTTTAGGAATGAGAAGGAAATTTTGAATAGATTGGAGTGAAACAGTGGACATTTCTGTTAAATAAATGCATGTGGCTTTGTTGGTGCAGGTCATGGTTGCTTCATCATAAAAACTTCAACAAGGTGGTCATCATTGTGGCACTTGTGGGCGTCATATTATTCCTGGCTGCTACAGGCAGTGTAGTATATTATTACATCTGGAGATACAAAGATAAATCTCCTGTTAAGTATACTAATGTGGAGCAGGTGATGACCGATGAGGAAACTTTATTGGGTGATCAACTATGATCTAAACATAAAAAGTGTACAGACACTCCCAATCCTTACCCCATTGATTAGATGATTTTGCAGCTTCAAACTTGAAGCAGTCCCAGAAGATTTTATGTTGCCATTTGGGTTTAGGGTTTAGGCGTAATGAATAAAGTGGCACAGCTTTCTTCAATGATGAAAGCTGTGATCAGTATTGCTCATCTGCAGAGGAGGTGGGGGTGCAGCAGCTTTCTCCACATGTTTCTTCTCCTGGGGGAAAGGTGATTTCACAAATGTATTTCAACCCAAAAGGCGAATGCCATTGGTATGAAGTGTTTATGTGGTCAGAAGAGTTTGTGCAGATCAGAGCAGATCAGAGATTGACTTTGTACTAGCTGTAAGAGCTTCTTGTGGGTTTGGAAGAGTGAAACCCATAGATTAGAGATGGACTTTGTACCGGCTGTTGTGATGTAGGACTTGTGGAATATTGAAAGAATTCCACAACAACATGAACCCTCCAGTTTTAGAATGCATCAAACTGTTCGTCTTAGTAGGTGAAGAAGATTTGCAACATGAGAGAGAGAGAGATGGACTCGGTCTGAATGCTTTTCCATTTTCTCCATAGAAGGTTTGCAAATAGGCACATTCATTCTGATATGATTCTTTGCAAAGATGTCACCACCAAGATTGAAGTGTTTTTTTTCTAGCTGGCAACAAACAAACACAAGAGTGGAGCTGATTGCCATCATCATCCTCATTCTCTTCACTAAGATTTTTGCTCCTGAGTGTTGCACTTTCTTTTCTCAAAGACTTTGCTCCTTAAAGCACTTGCTGCTTTCTTCTTTTTCTCCTGTCTCTCTCAATCACAGTTTGTGAAGCTCTTGCATCTCTCAGATTCTGCTCAGAGTTTAGCACCATGAAAGCACAGAGAGGGACAGTGTTTCTCAAGCTCTTGCATCTCTCAGATTTCACAGAGTTTAGACCATCAAGTGAGACTGTTTCTCAAGCTCTTCTTGCACCTCTCTCTGATTTTGCTCAGTGTTGCACCATCAGCACACAGAGAGGGACATGGGGAGAGAGAGAGAGCGATACCATTTGTCAAGCTCTTCTTGCACCTCTCAGATTTTGCTCACAGAGTACCACCATCAAAGCAGAAAGAGAGACCCTTCTTTGTCAAGCTCTTTTTGCATCTCTCACATTTTGCTGAGAGCAGCACCAGCAAGCACACAGAGAGAGGGAGAGAGAGACACATACACACCGTTTGCCAAGCTCTTCCCTGTCTCTCAAATTTTGCTCAGAGTGTAGCACCATCAAAGCACCAGCAGACACAGAGTTTGTCGTCCTCCTGCAAGCGCTTCTAGCTGCTTTGATGGTGCTAACTCCAAACAGGTTTGCTCATTCCTCCCCAACATCGACACATAATTCTTCTGCTTTCGAAACAGATCCTCTTCGTGCAATTGTAGCAACTGATTGGCACCAAAACAGGCATAGATTTCAACCGCGAAACCACAGAAATGCTGCATCGCCGGCCGGAATGCATCAACCCTAAGCGCAAGGACCTTGTCACACGTGGTGATTGTTGCAATGCTTCTGCACATCATCATCGTTTCCGAGAACGCTCATTTCTCCTCCTTTTTCTGGAATGCTTCTTATCGATTCCTTCTCAAAGAACACAAGCTTGCTCCTCCTCGTGTGGCCGCGAAAAACGCGCATCGTCCCCGAGAACGCTAGCGTTGCTCTTCTCGATGTGTGGCCAGTTTCCTTTTGGAGAATACTCGCTTGCTCCTCTCTCTATACTCTCCCTTTGGCCGATTTCTTCTCAAAGAACAGTCTTTTGCTCTCTTGCTGAGGTTTTCTTCTTCGTTCATTGTTCCTGTGATGAGCTTGTTGAGACCGCGTCTTCTGTGAGCTTGAGCACCGCGAACACTCCGTGGCCTTGAGAGCGGAGGGAGGAGCTTTTTCTGGAGTGTTTTTTTTTCCTGCGAGGGTTTGGAAACAGATGTGGAGGAGGAGGAGGAGGTTGCGCAATCGTGAGAAGAGATACATGCGGAATGCCGATCCGGCCATTATCGTCACCTTCTCACGATCGTCTCCATACGCCGAAGCAGGAGCCAGTTTCCGGATCCGTGTCAAGCCCGAGCAACAAGATCCGACACAGCTCCTCCAAACACAAGAAGCAGCTGCAGCATGACAAAAGAAGCAGCAGCAAAGTCTCGGCGGGGGCAGAGGAGTCTGATAATGTTACTGCAGCATTGACATGGAAAGAGCAGCTTGGACAAATCCTGGCAATCCTCGTCGTCGCAACTCTTGTGTATTACAGCACTTCGGTGACGATTCAAGGGTTGCAAGAAGCCAGCAAACCATTCTGCGATGACAAGGAGAGTCCACAAGCGACGGTCTCAGGTATGATTGTCCTCCTCCTCCTCCTTCCTTAGTAAATTGCGTTTTATGAAGAGAAGAAGAAGAAGAAGAAGAAGAAGAAAGGTTTCTTTTTCTTAGCTTTCTTAGGGTTTGTTTCTTCCTTGACCATACCTGAATACAGATCTCCTTTCTGTTCTTTTCCAGGGGATTGCATTCCATGTCCAGAGAATGGACAATGCCGCAATGGAAGGCTTCAGTGTTTGCCTGGCTTCAGGCGACATGGCAGGTCATGTGTCCCTGATAAAGAAGTCGATCGCAATGCACAAGAACTGGTACATTTTGCTGCTGCTGTTGTTGTGTTTTTGTACAAAGAGATTCATCAGAGGATTTCCTTCTTTTGCTCAGAATGCTGCAAAGGTTCGGAAAGAACCAAAGCTTGCACGGGTGGGTACATAGTTGTTGTTGAAGAATCTTGTGCATATAGCTTATTAGGGTTGGAGTACCCACATGATGATTTTCTTCTTTATGTTTTCAAGCTTTTGGTTTTTCATGTGCATTGGTCAATGGGACACAATTTCTCTTTGATCATCCTCATACCCTTTTTGTTATTGCAGTTGCCCAGTTTCTTTTTTCATTTTTGTTCCCAAGAGCCAGCCAACAAACATGAATCTCTGTTGCTTCTAACCAAAAGCCCTTGAAAGCTTAGAATGAGCACATCCTTACAGTGCTTAACATGATTTTCTGGTCATCACATTATTTCATGTACTGAAAGAGCCTCTGTGAAATCTGTAAATGCCAAGTAAAGGTCAGCAAGTGAAAATTGGCAGAGAACATGTGGTTTTTGGATAGCTCTGCAATTAGGTTTAGGGTTTTAGTTGTTGTGCCAGGATTCTTCATATCTATTTATTGTGATTTCCAACTTGGTGCTCATTGAGTCCTGATTTGAGATTCTCTTTTACTGAACCCTTCTACTGGGAAAAGAGAGCTTCTAATCTCTGGACTCTGTGTGCTGCAAGGAGGTTTAGGTTTTTCTTGTGCCAGGGTTCTTTATCTGATCTCTGGTTGTGATTCCCTCCTTGCCACTCATGAATTCCTGATTAGACTTTCAGTTTTCAGGGATTGTTCTGCTGAGAAAGGAACTTCAAATCTCTGGTTTCTGTCTGCTGTGTAGCTGAATAAGAATTTCAGTGTTCCTTATCACTACCTCATTCAGGCTAGACTCCTAGGTTCTCCTTTATTTTTGGGGCATGATGTGCTTGGTGGCCTCTGTGCTCACCACTTGGAGGAAAAAAGAAAAGAAAAAGATCTTTCTTAATTGTCTGTTCCTTCCCAGCCTAGTCTTCCTCTAGGTTGAGAATGTTTGCAGAATCAACTAATGACAATTTACCAGTAATCTGTCCATTCTCACCACTTGCTGAGCTTTACAGGTTTAGGGGTCTTGCTATGAAAAACCTTCTATAAACTTGTTCACACAAGCTGAGGCAATTCAAGAAGAATTTTTTGTTCCCTGGCCAACAGTTGATTAGAATGGATACTTTTGTACTAAGCAGAGCACTTGTCTGTATCCTATTGTTGTGATCTGTGGTGGCTTTGTTCATGTTGGAATATCTCTTTAGAGTTTCATTTTTTACATGGTGCTTCTTCAGATTTGCCTTTTCATCCCTTTTGATATTAACAAGAAAATGAGTTTTGATTGCTCATGCTCTCACTCTTGCAGGCATCCTTTTTACAAACAAAGGTGTGCCAGATTTCAGGCAGGTCACTTTGTGATGGGTTGGGTACTACATGGGTGAGTTCTGCCACTAGCACTTCAAGTTCTCTGAGTTGAAGACGAACTGAGTATATTTCTGCCATGCTTTACAACTTGTAACCTAACCCTAAAGCTAGTACAAAGCAAATAATCATGTGTAGGTGGGACATTATGACAGGTAATGGAAGATGAGCTTTGGGACACAGCAACTGATATCAACATGGGGATGGATGAGAGCATGCTTTCCCTAGTTCGTGAGAAGGCAGTGGATCTTGTGCAGGCCACCCTCCTCATTCGCACAAATCCTCTCCATGGGTCTGCACCTGGCTACTTGCAGTGCTGCATATCTGTGTCTTTCTGGGTCATGCTTTATGGAAGTAGGAGCTGTTGGTGACTTCATCCAATCTTTGCCCATGTTGCCCATTGTGTAGAATGAAATTATATTGGATTAATTTGCTATTCCAACCATCATTGTGTTTGAAGTCAGGAAACACAGTTAAGACAGCATGCACAAAAACATTCAAGTTTGGAGACAAGAGTAGATTTGCATGATGGTTTAGATTATTCTTTGCAAAGTTACTGGCATCTCTGCAATCTACTTCATTTCTGTGTGTGCATGGTGAGAATGTCTCTGTTATGGTTTTTACATATGATGGCTATGCCTACAGGATTGCAAGGAACTTTAATGAGTAACTGCTTGTGTACAGATCAAGAGAGTTTATGTGTCCTATTGAGTTGGCACAGAGGTACAAACCCTTTATGTGTCGCATTAAGGAGGCCATCAGAGCTCACCTCTTGGTGTTGTTTTCTCTTGGTTCTATGGTGAGATTTCCTTTTCATGTTAATTCACACGTCTCTTGGAGACCATATTCCAATTGTGAGACAGTTCTCATGCAAGGTCCTTGTCTTAATCATAGTTCCTGTAAAACCTGAGCAAGAACCTTGACCTCAATGTGGGATTGGATGGACCTTCAAGGAGCTACAACCAGATTTTTCTTGATTGGGAGTTCTTCTCATGAAGATTTTTGACAATTATTCTGGGTTTCATGGCTTGTGACATCTCCAATGGCAACAGGCTGTCTTGGTGGCGTCGTTTGTCCATAGATACCTACGCCGCAAAAGGCTACTGGCCCGTGCTGAGCAACTCTACTTGCAGGTTAATTTTGAAACTCATTATCTGTTTAAAATTCATGGCAGTTCATAAACTTGGGTTAAGCAGTTTCTTTTTGTTTCTTTAACATGGTATCAGATAAACTTCTCTCAGATCTGATTGAATTCCTGGTAGTTAGAGCTCGACTGCCAGATTGTTTTCCATCTTGTGGCCGCCAAATGATGTTGGTATCTGGTTGTGGCCAGGTTGTTCCCTATAAAGTAGCTCCAATTTGCAGTTAACTTTGAGAGGTGTATATGAGAAATGAACATAAGCAGAACATGAAACAGACCATTCAAACAAGATTGGAGCATGAAGATGATGGCTTGAGACTAAAATTTATAAACTGATTAATTAAGACTATACTGAGAATGAGTGGTATAACCATTATATTGTGCTTCAAGCCTGCTGTCTTGTAACCAACACACTGATGCATGTGCAGGCTAGTTGGTTTGTATTTGTTCTACATTAAAACTCATCTTTTTTCTACACAAATTGACTGATACACTGATCCTCCTGTTTTGTTAAAAACCTTCTTCATGCACAGGTGTGTGAAGTGCTGGGGGAGAGATCAATGGGGAGCTCAGATGAAACCAAGTGGGTGGTTGCATCTCGCTTAAGGGATCATTTACTTCTTCCAAGTGAGCGGAAGTTGAAAACTCTCTGGAAAGAGGTGCACAAATTCTCCTTGTTGTTGGAGTTTCTGAATATGCCAGTGATCACTTGGCCATGTGCTTGTTTGACTACTCAGGTTCTGTGCTTATTTAAGCTGCCATGTTTAATGGTCATGGGTTCATGTACTCCAGGTGGAACTAATGGTACAAGAAGATTCACGCATTGACCAGTACCAAAAGATGGTGAAAGGGGAGTCAAGAATTGTCTGGGAATGGCAAGGTAAATTACTGGCTATCAGTAGAATTGAAAGATTTGTGGAGAACAGAATGAGAAACACAGAGAAACCAACAACAACAATTGTATAACTTGGAACATCTTGGGAGCTGTTTGGACTTTTTGTGCTGTTGTTATTGTCCGGGTGACCTCTGTGCATCTGGTGGGCTGTATTAACATTTTCTTGATGTTGTTTTCTTCTTCACCAACAAAACAGTGGAAGGAGCATTGCATACACGCACATTTAAGGGCCGCAGTCAGCAGAGGCCTGGACCTACTGTTACCAAGTAAGAGACTAGCAGGGTATCATCATCTACATACCAAGTTTTGACATACAGTAGTTGTAGGTCATAGTATCCTGGTCGACTCAGAGTCTCACCATCTGGGCATTAGTCCATGATTCATTTATGTTTCACACACCATGTTACATGGTTCTACACAACTGTCTGTAGCTCAAAGGTAGGGTAGCCATTTGATAATTGTGGCGAGCACCTAATGATGATAACCACTTGTCAATCATGCTTCATCTGAGCGAGTAGTTTTTTCTGAGTTATGCTCAGTCCTGATCACAGCACCTCTTTTCATTTGCTGCAAATAATTTTGGAAAGTTTTCAGAGTATTTTGCAACTAGTTTGCCTTTTGTATGAACACTAACTGTGTACTGGATACATGTTTTGGGTTTCTACAGTTGAAACCTATAGAAAATTTCTATAGAAGATTCTGGATGCAGAAATTCAAAAGATGAGTGCATATATGTACATGAAGATTCTCTGGTGAACATAAGGAAACTGTAGGTGCCTTAACATCTCCAATGTTGGTCTGCAGCTGAATTCATGTATAACTGGGTAATTTGCAAATTGGATTTTCTTAAGAAGCAAATGATTGGCATTTGAAAATAGATAATGCAATTACCTCAATTGTATGGATA
>Ga0209208_10007566_pt1 | contig 14674 bp, 14 predicted proteins | sample S1TSphfallax_3_FD_187694 | JGI IMG/M metagenome (GOLD analysis project Ga0209208, IMG submission 187694) | Host-associated microbial communities from peat moss isolated from Minnesota, USA - S1T2_Fd - Sphagnum fallax MG (SPAdes) (version 2) | ecosystem: Host-associated > Plants > Peat moss >...
TAAATAAATTGGTTGATAGATCATTATAATTAATATATAGTAAAAATAAATATTATTACTTTTTATTATCTAATTAATTTAGAAAAAAATCATTAATAATTAATTATATTATTGTGTAATTAAAAAATATTAATGATCATTATTATAAATAATTAGTTGGTTGGATAGTTTGCTAATAAATTAGTTAGTTTTTAATTTAGTTGTTTGTTAATTAAGTAGCAAGTTTATTATTTTATATTTTATATTTTAATCATTGATTAATTAGTAATCTTATTAGTGAATTAATTAATCAATAAGTTTTTTGTTAACTAGTTAATTAATCACTTACCTGCTTAGTTATATAATTTACAAAAGTTAAAATGAAGACTAAAACATGGGATAAACTTTTTATTTGCAAGTAGTTTGTAACTAAAAATTTTATTCCATCTGTTTTGGCCTTTATTCTCATCTTGAAAAGTATATAAACAAGGTGTTTTGTCTTAAATTTTCATATTTAAAAACATGGGCATGTGGGATGAACCAATAAAAAAGGCTTAACTTAAAATACAATAAAAATATTCATGTACTTACACCTAATTACCTACCTACCTTTTTATAAAAATGGTTAACTATAAACTATGCAGTCAATGTTGCATGGGGTGTAGTACCTAGTTTCTACATTTGCATAGGTGATAGACTAATGGATGATTACATCAAACTTTGCAAACTAAGTACTTGAATGGCAAAGTAAAAAAGAGCATGGAAGACTATTTTCGTATTTAAAGAGTTTATGTCTTTATTTAACAAGTCGATTCTAAGTGGAATGTCCCTTAACAACCAACACTTGTTAATTATGGATGGACATGGCAGCAATGCACTAGAAGAAATCTTGTAATATGTAACCATTCAATTTGCAACTACATGCAACTACCTTTATTTACAACTTTGTTTTATCATTTTTACAACTAGTCGTCATCTTTTAAACTTTATGACTATTTTTACAACTATGATGCGACTATTAAATTACACATCCTTCCATATTGACTAACTTCTTGAATTTTTCATTCAAAAACATATTCCTATGTTCATTTAATTACAAAATTAATTATTATTTGGGTTATTTTTTATGGTGTGTTTATACATTTATTAATGTACACTTGGGTTTTGTGGATTAGATTAAGAGTATATTATATAGATTTTATTCAAGCTATATTAAACATATATTTGATCATCTTATGGGCATATTGGATTGAAAAAAATTCATTTTGATTTTGTATGGTTCATTTAAAAATATATCATCTTTATTAAGATATGATTAAATTATATTAACAAAGCCATATTAATATGATATAATTGTTGTAGTAAACAAACATTTATTATCTAACAATTATTATTTTCAAATAATTCATTAATTACTATAAAGTATGAACTGAATAGTTATATTCAATCATTTAATTATATTTAAACTAATGCCAAATAAATAGATAATATATTTTTATTTTTAAATTATTTTTATAAAAGGTGATTAATTAAATATTAAATCATAAAATTGATACAATAATTGATCACTATTCATGGATTATTAATATTATTTAAGTAGTGTAAATCATAATGCATGAAGATATTGCATATTTATTATCCTTGGAGATTATGGTTTGTAGAAAAATGAAGGTATTCCACTTCACATGTTCCATTGATGGCTATGATTTTTTAAAACAAAGCACAACCACAACAATTTGTTTTTAAAAAAAGTGGGTAGTTCAGTTGAAATAAGTTGTTGATGAAGCTTGTAACAATAATACTAGGAGTACAAGATAATCACAATGTCACCACTTCAACATGCAAAAATTGTAAATTAAAAAGAACATAGGGGAACTCATCTTAAACCAAGTTTTGCAAGACTAAAATGAAATGAATTTAAAAAACAATAAAAAAAAGAAAAATGCAACATAACAAAAAGGTAAAGACTAAGGAATAGAAAACTAATTTGAAACGAGTTGTTGAAACTTTCAACAATGCAAAATGTTATAAAATGAAAACACCACCACCAACTACACTTATAAACAATAATAATACAAAAAAGAACAAGGAAGAAATTACAAGATCACAATGATTTTAATTTTTTTTTGTAATACTTAATTTGTGCACATTTAACCCTATCTTTTCTCTTACCTACATCCTTCCTTTTTCTTTTCTAGTGCCTACCATTCAAACCCCTTTCTATTTCTTTTCCTTTTTATTTTGGTTGAAACAAACTCCACTTTCATAGTTGTTATCAAGAGGGAGAAAAAAATGCAAATATTACATATGGACTGAGGAGGAGCGCTATATGATTTGAAGATTCTAAAGACTAAAAATGTTTTTGAGGAGGCAACACTTGTCAAAAGACAAAAGAAAACAGAGCATTAGCTTATCAAGATTTTTATCACTACAGTGGAACTGCGTGCGGGGTTGCGGATCCAATAAGAAAATGAGGTGTAAAAGAGTGATGTCTATTCCTCACGAAAATTTCATCCTCTGGCCTTACACGTGACCATCACCGCGTGTTCGATGATTCCTGAACCCATTTAGATCACTCCCCCTTCAACAGAATTTCCAAAGGGCATTCACCACAGAAACAGAAGGATCACCCATTAGCTAAGTTTGCATTTGGGTATTGCAACAGTGAAATTATCCGCAAAATAATGAGATTGTGGAATAGCAGATGTTGCAAGAATTTGTAGAAGAATTATCAGGTAGCAGGGTGTTGTTGTTGTTGTGTGTTGTCCAGAAGCGGGGGTTATTGCCCGGATACTAGTTTTAATTTAAAAGAGTAGAAGCAGGAAAGCAATTGCGGAGGGGCTCTGTATTCTGGGTTGTCGCCAGAACAGTTGTTGGGTTCAGAAGAAGAAAAAGATTTAGAGGATTTTGTGCTTTTGCAGACGGGAAATGCAGGCTTTTGTTGCAGCTGCAGGGCTGCGAGGATTCTTTTGTAGTCCTCGAGCCTCTGTAGTGGAACACCAGAAGAGCAGAGTCTGCCTTAATAAGGTAGAGTCATTGGAAGCTCGTTACTGGAGAGAAGGCGGAGGCGGCCGCAGCGGCGCCGAGGACGGCAGAGGAGATGTCTGCATAAAGAGCACTAGTGGGCGTAGTTGGCACGGACTGAGTGCAAACTCTCCATCTCTCCGTTTCCGGAGACAAGCTTCCTCTCAGGTGCGCATCACGGTCGAAACTTTGGATTCAGCTACAACTTTGTTGCACGGTTCAAATTCTCGTTCATGAGGAAAGTAAGCATGGTGGAGTTAGGATGGGTTTTCCTTCCTTGCCCCCGTTTGATTGCTACAAAACCCAACTATGCGTTTTTGGCGCTGGATGTAGGAAGGTGAAGTTGTGCAGGAGCTTTTTGTCTCCAGTGAAGCTGCCGATATTCCCGATGAAGATGCCACAGCTGCAGAAGCCGTTGCCGAGGAATCTCCCGATACAGGTAACTCGATTATCAGCCTGGATTCGATATATGCACAGCTCACTAATCTTCTTAGTTACTGAGAATATGGAAGACATTACAAAAATATGGATCGGATGAGTAGACAGAAATTCGAAGAGGTCAAAGCTACTCCAAGAGGTTTGAAGCATCAAGATTTTGAACCTCTGATTCGTCAAATGAACTGTTTCCAGTATGCATAGCCCTGAAGCACTTGCATGTTTGCTTGGGTCTCAGTTCCTACAACAAAGGTGAAATTTCAGCTGCATAGGGAATGTCACTTTGGAGAACAATACAACGTCGTGGGTGGAGATCCACAATTTGGTGACTGGGATCCAGATGCAGCAATTCCCCTGGCCTGGTCAAAAGATCATGTCTGGACTGGTGAAATTGTGAGTCTATCAAATCCATTGCTGCCATTTAGTAGTTTTCTCTACCTATGTCAATGCAGCTTTCCAGGTTAGATCTGCCATAGCAGAGTTGAAGATCCTCAGGAGATAAGTTGCACAGCTAGAATGGCTTACTTGGTCGCACACTTGTGATATTCTTACTGAGATTGGAAGAAACACTAATCTTTTTCATACATGGTGCATTTCTTTTACTGGTCAATATCTCAATTGAATTCATGCGGTTCTGTTTATGTCTCTGCATAGGATGTTCCTCGTGGAAAAACAATTGAGTTCAAGTACATCCTCAAGGGGAAGGAGGGAGAAGTTAAGTGGCAACCAGGTGCAAACCTTGTGCTAGAGACTGACATGGAATCAACAACATTGTCCATAACACAACCATGGGATTCATCTTTAACAGAAGACAGGAGCCCTGATGAAGTTGAAGAAGGTGAAGCCTCTACTACTACAGGACAAAAGGAAGAGAAAGAAGAAGTGAGCTCTCCTGGTGATGCCTTTCCTGATGTGATAGTCTCGGGCACACTCAGTGCATTGAATGCAGGGCTAAAAACTGTAACTGCTCTGGATGAGAGGATAGGAGCCATCCTACCACTGGATGAGCAGAATGGAGAGGAGGAGCATGAGAACAACACAGTTGCTCAAGACAACACCAGAAGTATAGACAAGGCCCCAACAGCACATGAGATTCCTGTGATCAGCGCCGCTCTCAGTACAGCTGCTGAGGAGGTGAGAGGAGATAACAAAGAAACGGAAGATTCGGCCCCTGCTAAACTATAGAGGTGATCATGTCTTATTGTGTAAATATCCTCTGTATACACCAACTCCACACCAATCACAGTTGAATAGTAGAGCCTTGTGGCATTTTTTGCTAGAAGCCTACCACTTCACTTATCTTGTAGATGGGCAGATGGACTTTGTTATTGTCCATTTCAAAGTCAATCTTCTTGAATTTGTTGCAATTTTCTTGGAGGATGATTTTCTGTTTCATTTTTTGCTATGTAGGATGTGCCATCACTCCTCTCTTCCTTGTTTTCTAAACTAAGATTGTAATGTGTCCAACTTACATATTCTAAGAATATTACAGAGGCTAGTAAATATCGTTCATTAAGTGCATGTGAGTTGTTGCTCATTTCATTTTGGTGAAGGAGTTGATTGAGTACAAGTTTGTTGGGTCACTCTTAGGAGGTATGAGAAAGTTACATACACCTCATGGAGTGCTCACTATTTCCCAGGACTGCACAATTTCGGGTCCTCACTTTTGTATTTTGTTTCGATTGCTGCTAGTAGCCTCTTCGCTATTAACCATCAGCTTTTAGCATTTCATGCAGAGTTGGTTTCTGAGTGGGTTCCTGTGGAGTAACTTTTGGTCATTGTAGCTGACTAGGATGTAGTTTGGGAGTAGCACAATGTCATGCAGTCTTTTCTTGGCTGATTTACTGCATTTTTACCCTCTTTCTACTGAAGTCCTTAGTTTTGTTATCTGCCAAATTCTTGGGTTTCCAAGTGATGACAATGTCTTGAGGATGCAACCTTCTAATTGTTGTACTTTCTCTTACAATGTCTGTTGGACAAGCAGACCCAAAAGTGGTGAAACTTCTTTTCTCTTCACCATACTTGTTAGTGACTGGCCTTCAGTTGTGTACTGTTGTTGCCATCCTGCTGGGAGTTGGACATTATTTAACAGTAGAGTATTTGAAAATGGTAATAGATGGTGCAATTCCTCTTTGGGCGGGATTAGGAGCCTGTAGCTTCTTCAAATGTTAAGCATTTCACAAAGTCAGGCAAGCACCGACAATTTGACCAATTTGACCAATTTACCTGGCATCACCCCATGTAGCTGGGTTGTTGATGAAAGGTAAATCTGACCTTATTTTTTTCGGTAGATTTGAAATGATGACTACCTGAAGGAATGTTGTGTTTGAATGTCAAAATCATGTGGTGGATAGGAACTGATGCATGTGTCAAAAAGTCTATGGAAGTTCTTGCTGGTAGCATGTCATCTGTTCTGAATCTGACAAACTTTCTTCTTGTAATGACAAAGTTTCTCTTTCATTTGTTAGGTGCATGGGAATGGATCGTTGTCAGCATCTACAAAGCAGGACAGTGCCATTACTTGCAAAGAAGAGAAACTACCAGCGCGCCTGAATCCTTTCCAGAAAGATCTGGAATGGCTGCGGAAGAACTTTTTTTGAGATCAGATGGAATAGAAGATATACTTTTGAGGTAAATTTTCTACAGTATCTTTGGGTTTATTCCTGCATGATTGCCTCATTGAAGCTTTGGATTTGACAGTGACAAGGAATTCTTCAATATCATAAATCCACAAATTGAGGCAAAAAATGTGTATTGTTTTCAGTCATTAGTGTGTTATAGACCCTGTAAAGACTTATCTGCTCTAGATCTCAAGAACAATGTTTCAACTTCCAACTATTGTTAGATAGTCCATTTTGGTAACTCTGTCAAGGCATCAGACAGCTTCTCTCTGTGGAAATTGACTTCAGTCTCCAATTAGCATATTCCAAAGTCATGACTGAATACAGATACTCTCTTGATATTTGCTCTTCTGATATTGGTCACCCATTTCTGAAAGCAGGATTACATCTTGTGGCCATGACCACAATTCATGGTCCATAACAAGAGGTATACTGCATATACATGTTGGGCACATCATGATGCTATAGGCAACCATGTTGCTATCTACTTTTAAACCTAACTTGTCTAATTACTTGTGGAATTCTATGGAAATTATATCCCTTGATTTGCAGACCTGAATGATGGAATCTTTTGAGTCATATCTGTATGATATTAAGCACTTCTGGTATTGGTTTGTTGCATCAGTTATCAAGCGAACCTATGTGTTGGTATCAAAACAAATTGAATTGGGTAAATTTGTGCTATGAAACCTATAGAGGTAAGTCAACCATCTCCATGCATGCTGCAGCACAATGTATTGTAAGCGCTGATGGTGGTAGGCCTAAAACCTGGGAATAATCAAATGCCAAGGTTTGACCAAATGGATTAAGAGTCAAGCAAGTTTAGAAAGATAGATTGAGACAAAATTGCTTACATGCATCCTTTTTTGCTTTGAAGAGAAATGACAGAAATAGAGTCAATGGAAAGACCTGAACAACCTCTGATTAATTGCAGTGCTGAAAAGAACTAGACTCTGTCTAATTCAGACTTGTTGCACCAACAAATGGTGTGTTCCTCTGCATCACAAAGAAGACTTGAGAACACAATCTTTACAAGAATAAAATATTTTTCTTCAACTCCAGTACTAAAGCTGGAGAGTATAGAGAATTGTCAATTGAAATCATGTATTCTGTGTCAAGTTTCTTACCACTTTGGACCCAACCAACCTGGATTCTAAGAGACATGAGCCCTCTCCAACATATCTTGATTGCCTAGTAGATCTTCATGGGACGAGGAAAAATAGAAAGCTTCCAAAAACAGACAGATGCCTTGAACTAATTGCAACCCCTAGAAGTACAGAAGTGCATCCCAGCTCTACAACATCTAATGCTCCTGATCTTTGAACCACGTTCACCACACAATATCTGCACTGCTTCAAGTAGACCATGATCCACTTGCTCTTTAGCTCTCAGCCTCACCTGTCTTCTGCTGCCAAAATCCTATTTCTCAGCTGAAAACCTAATATGACATAAGGATTGGCTTCATGACCAGGTTGGTTAAGGTTATTGTTTACTGTCACAAGCCTATAGTCCACTTCTGCAGCTTGGTTGCGTACAAAAGACAACTCAGAACAAAGCAAAGATGATAAGGTGAGGTGCATCATAACCAGTTGGGCATTAGGACCTTGCACATTCAATTGCAAGAAAAAGGTGTGCTACCAAGGTGCAGGCAAAGTAAGAGTGAGAATAAAGGTCAGCAGCAAAGAATCCAGCAACTGCAACATAATCTATTTACAATGGACAAATGCAGTAGCTGTATAGCCTACCAATAAGTGTGGGCAAGCATGCTTTGATGGAGCTGGAGGCTTTGCAATCTAAGGGGACTATGTTACAGGTTGACAACCCTAAAACTTTGTAGCATCAGCTTCAAATTCAAGGCTTCATGAAGATGAAATCATCAGAATCCTGCTGAACCAGATCTCCTGCTGTCTGCTGCTTTGTGACCATGTGAAGCTGGTGCATAGAGGGGAGTATTCATTACACCACTCAATTCGTTCTCAGTATGCAAGATGTTAAGCAACAAGGTAGCATTATCCCGGGCACATTGTGTTCCCTGCTCTGCCAGTATCAGCAAAGGCTCAAGAGCACCTGCCTGAAGGACCTGTGCCCTGAAGCGAAGATTATGATTTGAAAGCTTCACAAGTGCAGCTGCAGCATATTCTTGCACAGATGCCCAGTCCTGTGCTCTGCTAGAAGTGTCCTCACCATCTGCACCAGACCACACACCACTGCTATACTAAGGTGCAATGTTCCAGAATGTTGTATCTGCAGGTAATTTGCGTCATAGGAATACTTGCAATATCATACTTAGCAAAGCCGAGCTGTTAACCAAAGCTTCACTCCCAATAATATTGCACATTGATTTACCTACAAGAATACAAATATATTCAAGGTCTACACAAGTTGACTATCCTCAGGAGTATGCACTGTGTAGAAGCCAGGGTTAAGGTCTGAGACACCTGGGGGACAAAACATGTTGCTACATACCTTGATGAATTGGATCCACCAAAGAATCATAAGCAATCAGGCTAATAAGGACAGAGGTGCCATTGCCCTCAGAAATGGCAGACCGTCCCTCTTGAATCCCAGCCAAGTTGGACAATATTAGTAGTGCATGGCTCACTAGATCGGAGGCCTCCACTTGCATTAGGTGCAATAAGATACCTACTGCACCTGCTTTGATCAGTTTAACACAATTGTTTTGAGAGAATGACAATTGGTACAGAGCCATGGCTGCATCCCGCCGAGCCCCTTGTGAGCCAACACGCAGGACGTGGAGGAGAGGTGGTACAGCCCCCAAAACCCCTATTGCCATCTTGTTGCCATCATTGAGGGCTAGGTTAGACAACGCCCCTGTGATAAGTTCCTGCGCAAGATCAGACTGACTCTTGAGAAGCTTGATAAGCACCGGAATCGCCCCTGCACTTGCGATTTGAATTTTGTTATTGTTTGGAATTGATAAATTCATCACGGCAGCTAAGGCGTTTGTCTGAATCCCAGGGTACTGGCTTTGCATGAGTGACACCAGTGCTTTGAGCACATCTGGAGTGCAAAGAGTTGCCCGGTAATCCAGACCAGGATTAAGGTTTCTTGTGAGCCTCCAAATTTCAGCCGCACCTTCCTCCTGTTCCACAACATTCTGGTGATACAGCTTGTACAACAACTCTGCTTCAATCCCTTCTGAAGCCTCATACTCACCAGCCTGACTAATGTTATAAGATGAAGCAGTTGTTGCCAATGGTGGTTCAATCCCGTGCCGACGTGCCTCAGAATTTTCCGTTTCTTCTCGAAGCATATGTTCCGATGCAGAGTGAACATACTGGGACTGCATGGGAGAATCCGGCCACTCCCCGCTGTTAAACTGATTGTAGCTTGAAGATTGAAGAGAAGATTCCTTTCCGGAGGACCTACCGAAGTCGCTGTTCTTACTGTATTCGCGGGAAAATTCTCTGGACGTAGAGCAAGGCAGAGAAGAAGTGTTCTGCCCCCTCATCTTCCACAGTGGCGCATCCTGGTTTCGTGTTCTCCAGCTTGCTGCAGATGACTCGTCATAGTCTTGCTCTACCGGCCGGATTCCGCCATTCCTACCACCACTACGCTGCCCGCTGCGGGACCTGTCAGCATTATCATCGTCATCATCATCAAAGGGATCAAGCCTGCCATTGCCAGAGAAACCAGGCCTTGCAGGATCCGAGTCGTCCCATGGCACCACGGCCACTGCCGTCGCCGCTCTTGCCGCACTGACCTCCACAAGTTGCCACGCAAGTTCTGCGGACGGAGGGAGCGGCCTCGCCACCTTATGCTTGTCGCACCATCCGAGAATAGCAGATTGCATTTGGACATTAGGGGTGAGAGAACCATGCTCCAGCGCCACACCAGACTTGAAACAGTGACGATTACCTACCTGAAACCATCGCTGAATACACTGACGCTCGAAAGTATAACCCGAAGCCACAATCACTGGCTCAGCCATCAACGACTGTGAGATCGGACACACAAACGCCTCTGGTATCTCCACATCGGGCCACCCTACTTCTCTTCCCCCTCCCGCTTTCTTGCTGAACTTGGTGAAATAACTGGACCACGCGCTTTTCTTCTTCAAACTCGCCTTGTCTTCCATTACCACAAAACTGCAATAACTTTACAAAATTGCAATGAACTCCTTCAATTGCAACAACTTCTGCTTACCGACATCCCAGTTCTTCCTTTGACTTTGTAACTTCACACCTGACACCGATCTTGCACTCTGTGTCTGACGTGCTGAAACCGGCGGTTCCCGTTCGGGGGTTTTTGCACGAAATGAGGAACCGTGGTCTATACCAGTGTTGTCCGGTTATCCATTTTTGGACAAACGTCCGGATATCAACATAGCATGTTCTTTCTTTAAAAGGATATGTATTTAGAAAATTCAACATATTAGTTATAAAGACGGTTATGTATTCAACCATTTTTTTTCTCTCTTTGCCAATTATGAATGAGCCAGGTTTTTAAATGCTAAGAAACTATGAATATGTATAGAACATATGCATTGCCAATTTCCAAATTTGAGTTGTATACAATTTTTTTGCAATTACACAATAACTCATAAATGCAATAAAAAAAGATGAACAGCCTACAAATTCAAGTAGCTTGTGGAGGAATTGAAACCTAGTTCTTGAAATAAGAACTCTACCCATTGCATCACAAGCTACCTAAAAAAAACAAACATTCAAAACCACCTTGGCAACACCCAAAATCTAGAAGCCCAAGATAATATCAAAAGCTTGGTGCAACTTGCGTAACAACATGTGTTGTTATTGAGGTGTGAGATCCATAAGTCGATCTATACATAAACAATAAGTCCTGCAACATCACAACAATTGAAATCAATCCCAATTATACCAAAAAAATCAAAAGCAACTTCAAATTTGAAAGTATTGACTAGAAAGGAAAAAAAAAAACAAACTATAAACATGGTTAGTTGGTTGATTTACCTAATTGTCATCAACTTGTAGATGTTCAGAAAAGCCAATTTTTTCAATCAAATCACAATTTTTTTCAACTAAAAAATATTCAATTTTCATATAATTTTGAAGAGCAAGAATAGGTGTGCAATTCAACCGCGAATCATTGGGCCAATTTTTTACTAACATGATTATTAGTCTAGATTCTCCACTTGCTTTCTATTTGGGACCCTAGAATCCCAAGGATTTGTTTTGCCAAAAAGCCAACATTTGCAAATTGATTTTCATGGGACTGCCACTAAGAAAAAGATCCATAGGTGCAAATAGGAGGATAGATAACCTCTTAAATAAAGAAAGATTTCCAATAACAAGAGCATGAGAGGACTATTCCTTAGATGTTCCAACACCAAACGTGTTATTTTTTTTCTTCAAATTGAAAAACATGGACATCAAAAATATTGCACATGCTTGGGAAATAAGATTAAGTTGATCAAAGAAAATCATAAGTAATGGAATCATTATTTTTCCATCATATTCAAAAGCAAAACAAATTACTTCCCCATGTGCCACATAATTTTTCACAACTTGTAAAATTTTGAAATAAGGATCCAACGTGATGACAAACATGTTATGAACATCTTGTGAATCAAATGCTTTCAAAAACAAGAAGAAAAGTTTGATCACCTTAATGATTTTTTGTTGAATGTTTTTTTGTAGGATGAGGAACTCTAAATAAAATTCATCAAAAATTTCAAACCCATCACCAAATACCACTACCTTAACTTCCATTTTAAATGAAATTTTAATAATATCAATTTGATGAACAAACGCCCTCTTGATTGATTCATCCCACATGCATTCATAATAAGGTTCAAGCAAGAGTTAATTGCCTCTGCCTTTGCAACAACCCAAACTTCCCCTTTGGAATTTATTGTTGCAATGTCACCATCTTCTGCCCTACCATAACATACAAGGATAGTTTTTTTGAACTTAAAACATTCCTCGAGCATAATTACTTTGCTTATAAACCTTGTTTTGATATGTGTCTTTAGCTTCTGAGGTGGTAGCCCACTCTCAACACATGCTTTTTCCCATTAGGTCCAAACAACTTTTAATGAACTAATATGTTTACTTTGTAAAAAAGAATGGGTCATTTTGCTTAGTGGTGGATTTTCTTTTGTCACTGCATGGCACATTCTCATTGGTTAACTTCAAACACACACAAGATGAACATTCTTATCATGTGTTTGTTCATGTTTGACTCTTGATGCCCTAATCCATGCACAAGCCCACCAATGTTTCCCCTCTCACTATGTGTTTCTATCTCAATCCCTAATCTATGCACACATAGGTCCATTGACATCTCCTTTCTCATTTTATGTTTCTCTGCTTTCGTGCACTCTTTTTTCTTTTTCGCTTAGGGATTATATATATGTATGAGACATTTTGTGCATTGTTTGTTGTTTTTTGGCTAGGTGCTTACATCATTAGGCACACATTCAACTTTTAAAGCCTGATTTGTAGAAACAACTTCTAAGTTGGCTTGGTGGGTACCATCTTTCCCATGCTAGCAAATGTGATATTGATGGGTACCATCATCTTGAAAGGGAACAACTTTGCAAGCCCCATGCTTTGGTGAGCTTGTAGTTGCTCAATATGCTAGACTTTAGCAATAACATCTTAGGTCCTTTGCCCAACTTCCCTACTACAATAGTATTTACATATTTTGGCAATGCACTTATTTTCACTAGAGGTCCTTATTCTTCTTGAGTTCAAGTTCTTGCAAAAACTTTATTGTTGTTGTTGCAACACCACCCAGAACAAGTGGTTATTCTCCCCATTTAGCCAATAGTTTTTAGTCTTACCCATTCATGCACAAATTTCAAGATGTAAATCCTCTTCTACATGCTACAAATTTTTCAAGCATTAGAATCTTTTTCAATAGGTTGCAACTTAAAATAGTTCATGAAATGCCCATGCATTATTTATTTTTGTTGTAGAAGATGTGTGTTAGTATAAATTGGAAGGTTTTCACACTAGAATAAATTCTTAAACCTATGACTCCATGTATGACTGATTTTATAGTCATATAAAACATCATATGACTAAAGGCCCTTAGTTGTAATGAACGATTAGCAAAAGACAAGTAGTCATTTAATGTTTGATGTGGCACTTTTCATCCTATAATCATTAACAACAAGTCATAAAAGACAACCCATATATTATGTTGAGGTATCATATAATGAATGATTAAAATATGATTGGCAGACATTAAACCATTTGATTACTTGAATTTATACCTAGATTAAAATCATTTTTTGGATTATTATTTTAAAATATTTTAATAGGTATGTAGGTAGGCAATAGGATTAGGTAGGTGAAAAAAGGCAAATAGGTAGGTAGTGGCTTAACCTACCTAATCTGACTTATGTAACCTATGTAACCTACCTATGTAACTACCTTAATCTAGCCTACTTACCCTAGCCTTTTAAAGAATGCATGTAGGTTGCAAGTATTAGGAATTGAACCCTTTACCTTCACAATGATAAACCGAATCCTTACCAATGGATTACAATATCAAAAGGTGTCCAATGTTGGTCAATTTTTTTATTTCACATGTTTATTTCATACCACTATAAGACTATGAGGGTAGGTAGCAAGTCATAGGATGGTAGGTTATAAAAAATAAGAAATAAAAGGTAGGTAGGCAAATAGGTAGGTTGACAAAGTAGGTGGGTGGGTGACTGGGTAGATAAGTGGATGGGTGGCTAGGTAGGTAGGTAAATAGGTGGGTCATGTGTGCACTATGGGTGCACTACTACAAAATGCATCCTAGTTCACTCTGGGTTTCATTAGATTTTGAATGAATTTGGATATTTTTACTAAATGAAATTGTTTAACCCCCTAATGAATGGGGACTAGTTGTTACGGACAATGATTTGTTTCATTAGTACCTAATGAAACAAGGTTACTTTCAAGTGAAATACAAATATACCAAACCATTCACTTGGTAATTAATTAACTAACCAGCATGGAAATTAATTAAATTTTAATTATTTAACATATAATATTATTAATAATTTCATGATTTTTAAAGCCTATTATTTACATTACCTATGGTAGGTTAAAAATTTAGCCTAAGTAGGTAGGTCACGTAATCAACCTAAACACATATTCTAAAAATCCAACAGGGGAATATTCGGTCAACATACCATTGTTGACCACACACAACACCACCCATGAGGTTTGATCCCTTGACCTTTTGAATCGAGGTAAACACCCTTACCATCAAGCCACCCCACTTGTTGTTGTGATAATATGTTACATTACATTTTATTTACCAAATACTTAATTTTAAACATTATAAAAATATAAAGTTTAAATATTTATATTTTATTAAAATTTTGTTCAAATGAAATGATTCGAGTTTACTTTTTTTTAAATTTCAATTATGTACATAATTAGATTTATTTGCTTTTGAAAGTTTAAAATCATTTGAACAAAAAGTATAATTGAATATCATTATTCTATAACATTTCAATGACCATTCTTTTGAAAAAATAAAATTTAATAAATGGATTTTTTTTGTTAATATAATAATACTCCCTATGTTAAGCTACTTTCAATTATTATATGACTATTTTTCATTAATTTAAATTATTTCACCCTACATTATTTACACCTATTTATGGT
>Ga0209208_10007567_pt1 | contig 14674 bp, 19 predicted proteins | sample S1TSphfallax_3_FD_187694 | JGI IMG/M metagenome (GOLD analysis project Ga0209208, IMG submission 187694) | Host-associated microbial communities from peat moss isolated from Minnesota, USA - S1T2_Fd - Sphagnum fallax MG (SPAdes) (version 2) | ecosystem: Host-associated > Plants > Peat moss >...
AAAAAATAAAAAAAAAAAAAAAAACTTTCCTAGTTCTGGCGACCCAGAGGAACAACTCATTGTCTAAATATGGCGACATGTGACTTCTTTCCTCAAGATAGGTATGGCTACTTTTTGCAGTTGTTTCTTAAAAAACAAGCCCTTCTACAATTTGCACTGGGTTTTCTTGGGTCACCACAGTGCGAAAATTCGCCCCCTAAATTTTAGAAAAAATATAATAAAATGATCCTAAGTGGTTTTTCTCCCCCAAAGTTTGGCCAATTGCCAACGAAAAATGGGGGTGGGGTGGGGGTGGGGTTGAGGGTGGGGAGGGGGGCGGGCGAGGGAACTCTTATTTGTTTCGCAAAAAAAGTCCCAAAGTCGCCATATTTCAGGGAAAAAAGGTTAAAATCGCCAGATTAGATGTGCTAAGAGTTAGATTTAGCAAAAAACAAATTCTACTTTCCTCTCTGACCTGTATTCAAATTTGGATAAGTAAAAATCCTCTTGTGGATGATTAGCCAGTCCACCAACCTCACAAAAAAAGTAAATTAAAAAGTATTTTAAATTTAAATTATTTATTAAATAAATTAAATTAAAAAAGAAAAAAAAAAAGGAAAACCCCCTCTCTGGAGCCTTCCTTCAATCCCTGGCTCTGACAAGAGTGCAGTGCAGCGATTGATTTGGGAGTAATAAAACCCCTTTTACCCAAAAGGCAAAATTTGTCTACTTTCAGTCTTGTGTCATCAAGACGAAGCCTGCTGGCTGGCTGGCTGGCTGGCTTACCCCTCCCTCCCTGCCTCCCTCCCTCCATCGCCCGCACCCCCACCTCGCTGGCTGGCTGTGCCTTGCGTCGAATCTATCGTCTCGTTGTGTGCATGCCCAACAGCACAAAAAATAGACCCACTGTTTTTCTTTTCTTTTCTTTTGTAATTATTCCGTCTGTTGTGTGTGGTTTTTGCCTTGGGGATTGGGGAAAGGGTGGATGGGGGGGGTGGGTAGTGGGTGTCTGGATTAACAAAACTATGGTAGGTATTCACAGCCCTTTGTTTGTGGGCCTTTTTGGTCGCTTGCAATCGCTTTCTGTTTAGGAGTTGCTTTTTGCTGCTATCGTGTTATGTATTTTGAAGATTTGGGGCATTTAATTTTTATTTTTTTTGGGTTCCTGTTGTGGGAGTAAAGTGTTTTGGGGAAATTGGGTGATTTGGAGGTGGTGCTTCGTTGTTGTTATTACTTTCTCTCTCTCTCTCTCTCTGCGTTTTACTTCCATGTTTTTGTTTTCGCTCTTCCTACTGCAGTTGGGAATCGTTCGTTGTTTGTCTTTTTCCCGTTTCGTCTAGTCTCGTGTTATGCATTTCGCTTGTTCGTGTGTGGTTGCCAGGCTTTTTCTCTGGATGCCAGGATCTTTGTGAGAGATAGACTTGAGATCATCTCAATGTGAGTGAGTGAGTGAGTGAGTGAGCCAGCAAGCGAGCTATTCAGGGACGCCGTCTTTCTCTGTTGCCGTATGTTATGTATATATGCATGTATGTTTACATTCGTGTGTGTGTGTTTTTCCGTTTGCCTCTGTCATCGCCCCCTCTCTATTTCTCTCCCTCTCTCGCTTTCTTCCTCATTCGCTCTCTTCCTTTTTATTGCGTCGTGGAGAAAACGTACTTGAATTTGGGTTTGTTCTGCGATGGGAGGTTGTGATTGTTTGGTTCCCTTTCGGATCCATGGGATTGTTTGTGTGACTTCATCATCGTCGTCTTCTTCTTGTTGTGTGAGTGTGTTTTAGGTTTGCATTCCTTTGACTGTTCCTGGAGAGGAAAAAGGAAGTAGAGAGATGTATTGAACTCACTCGCAGACTCCTTCATTTCCGAATCTTTATTTGCTTTTGAGGGTTTTCTGTTTCTTAGGATCCTCGAAGTGAGTTTTAGATTTGGTTTTGTGGCAGGGAAAGCACACTTTCCTTCTTTTTTTTCCCCCCTTGGTGTATTAGGTCCTGTCTATCAAGAAGGAACGAGGAAGGAGAAACAAACCAACCTTCAGGAGACTGACTTTGTTGGTGTAGTTGCGGTCAGTGGATTCTTTGGTGGAGGGTTTTCAAATGGCACACGACTTGTTGGCTGCTGTCGTGAGCCGTCAAGAAGAAGAAGAAGAAGAAGACGAAGGGGAAACGGCAGCTGCGTCGTCGGCATTCGGCGAGGGAATGGCAAAGAGAGGCTTACTGGTATTGGATCCCAAGATCTGGGGTAAGTTACCAGAGGAGCTTCTGGAAAGAGTTCTGCTGCATCTGCCTTTGCAGAGTCTGGCACGGATGAGGACCATTTGCAAGAAATGGGATCATTATGTGTTCACAAGTGCATTCACAAAGCTGCGTGCACAAATCTGGCCGCAGAAGCCATGGATTGTCATGACCTCCACAGAGAAGTCTCTATTCGTTTACGATTCTGGTCTGGACACATGGCATCAAGTACCCATCCCGTTCAATGCCCACGAACTCCATGTGGTAGCAGCAGCGGGTGGCTTGCTCTGCTTCTCAAATGCTTGGTTCCAGTGGCCACGCATGTACGTGTGCAATCCTATGACACAAAAGTGGCGACGACTGCCTCCCATGAACACTTGGATGATCTCCACAGTTGGCATGGTGTATGAGGAAGAAGCAGCAGCCACCACGCCTCCAGCTGCTGCCTCCTCCTCCTTCAAGGTTCTTGTCTGTGGTCGTCTTGAAGACCACAGTATGATCACAGAAGTATATGATTCAATCACAAATTCCTGGACCATAGGAGGCAATCCTTCACCAGCTCGCAAGCATGGAGGACATGCATCCTTGTGGTGTGATGGGATCTTCTACTGCCTCACATTCCCCTTCTCCACTCTTTGTCTCTTGGCTTATAACTTGCGGCAGGGAGCTTGGTATGAAGTCCCCGTCCGAATGCCTGCACCCATCATGTCACCATCACTGGTGGAATGCAAGGGAAGATTGATGCTTGTTGGAGGCCTTGAAGAAGAGCATTCAGTGTTTGTGATTCAGATATGGGAGCTCGATTCCAGCGAACACAAGTGGGTGGAACTTGAGAGAATGCCATCACAACTGTGCAAAGATTTTGTAACAAACATGGTCCCTAGTAAGCCACTCTCATGTTTCGCAACTGGTGACTTCATCTTCCTTATGATTCCTAGCAGCAATAACTACATGCCTGCTTTGATGTTCAATCTCACTCACCGAACTTGGGATTGGTGGCCTACTTCTGATTTCCCTACAGAGCTTCCTGAACTCAATATTGGCCAGTCTTCAGGTATTAGCTTTGAGCCACGTCTGGATGCATCCGTTTTCTAGGTCTCCCTCTGCTTAAATCTCCAGAAAATTTGGGGAGCCTTAAAATTCTGGCTGGATGTGCACATCTTCTAGGGCTGCCTGCTTAAATCTGCAAAAAACTTGGGATTCTCAAAACTCCTTCTGGATGTGTATATCTTCTAGGGTTGTCTGCTGCTTAGCTCTGCAGAAACTTGGGAACCTCGAAACTTCTTTTGGATGCATGCCTAAATCTGCAGAAATTTGTTAGTCCCAAAACACTCCCTGTGCAATACTGTTTACATCCTTTCCACATTTGGAGGCTTACAAACATATTCTAAATTGTTTGTGTTGTATATGGTATTGAATTGTTGTTGGCAACAGACTGTTTGAGTAGAGACCAGAAGAGGGACTTGGATTTCTGTTTCACACAGATGTCCGATAGATTAGTGAAGCATGTTCCAGTCCCCAAGGTGTACACACTTTTGTATTCTACCTTTTTGTTAATTTAAACTCACATTTTGTGTAACAAGAATGTGCTCTTCAACCTGCTTTCAGATAGCCTATTGCTTACAAGTGCAGAAAGATATCAAACTCTAAAAGAACACCTTATTGTTGTGGCTTTCAGTAAATTAAAGGAGAACCTCTGCTACTGTATATTGAATGATATGGTTGTCATGACCCTCACCACCTATAACCAAAGTAAGCACAGACTGAAAACAATTATTTGGGAAAGGTTTACAGTAGAGAAACTATTAACAATTTGATTACAGTGAATAAAAAGGTGCATTTCATTTTATTCGAGTTCTTTTCAACATGCTGCTTACATGAAGGTGGCTTTAGTCCTTCAAACACCTCCTCTGAAAACAGCCTTGCTATGCACTCACATCTGTCAGGTGAACATCATCTGACGTGCACACCTTCATACATTTTCTCTGCAAAGTTATTCATTAAGGTGTGTTGCCTAATCTACTCTACCCACACTGTGCTTCACTTGTGTTGAAACAAACATTGTCAAGTGGTACAATGTCAGGCCATGGATTGTATATGATGAGATGGAATGAAGTAATGTTGACGTCTACTTGAACAATGACCCTCTCAAAGTACTGTTTAGTGACAGATGTCTGTGTTGTAACACAGTCCTAGAGTCGGGATTGTTGTGCAGGAACAGCATCTGGAGCAACTTGCACAACCACCTACAAAACAATGATTTTGTAAGAATTAGCTCAAAATGAATCCAGATACATTTCTGTTAAGCAAATTGCAGAGTGTAATTGTCCTGTTCTGAGTTTCTCAGACTGAATCCAAGCCTGTTGTGTGTTGCAAGTACAAATCTATCAGAAAGTTGCATGAAGTTAACCAATAAGAAGGTTGATTGAGGTTTGAACTGTGGATGACAGTGCCCACAAGTAACCGAAGTCATCAGATGGAAATCATTGAATGTTTTGAATAAAGGATGTGACAAAAGATACACCTTTCCAATGCTGTGGCCAGAGTGAAGATACTCTACTGCATCTGCCACTGAGTTCAATCCCACAAACCTTGTTGGGTCGATTGTGATCTGCAAAGCACCCAAAGAATCTTAGTATTCGGAACAAGGTCACATGTAATAGGCAACATATGGAAGTGAAGTCTCCTTTTGACTGCAACCTGCAAGGCTTATTGACTCATAACCAACATGGAAAGGTGTAAAAGGCATGAAAATTGCTCTCACCTTAAGGTCACCAGCAGAATACAGATTGTAAAGCTTCTCAATATGCTCCTTAAAGAGCTTCCTATAGTGATTTACATAGAAGCCAGTCTGTCCCAAAAATCAGGGACATGGATGGGTAAGAGGAAGAATGATGACTTAATCCAATACTTGTAAATGGACATATCCATGAGAATACAGAGAAAATTGCACATTAAAAACTTTCAAGGTAAACACTGCATCAGTTCCAGCCAAACCAAAACACAAGCAAGAATGAGTGTGGTCATAGCCTTGCCAATGCCATGCACAAAGTGTCAGACCATAAAAGTATTGTAAATGGCAGTGATTGGCTACCATTACTCCCCACTGACTATATCAAATCCCAAGAGGCATGGCTCAAACTCATAAATTAACAGTGGATAAGCACAGATTACCCAACCCATGAGAGACACTAACCAGTGTTTGTGATTTTGCCAGTAGCTTCTCACAAAGGCCTGGATAATTGCCACGTTTCCATCCCTCTGCTGGTGTCTCACCTGCATACTGAAAGCCATGAACAAATCTATGAGATTGCAGAGAAAACTCCTTGACAACACTTTGAAACATACATATACATCCACAATGATTGCCATGCTATTTGCTACTAACATTATTCATCAGTGAAATAATCTGAAACAGTGTAGAATACACAATATCAACTGTGTGAGTATATAGCAATGTGAGGGGACCATGAATTGACAGCAGACCTGCAAATAATCCACATGTAATTGAACATACTTTTTGGCTCTTGAGCTCAGCTACTGTCATTCAATTTAGTCCAAGGGATACTCAGTCACAGAACAATGTCAAGGTCAAGGATCCAGGTTTCCAGGGGCCACTACAACTCCATGGACACAGGACCCATGCATGTCACCCTACCCATATCTTACTGGAAATTGAAAATTGAACCACTGCCAATGCAGACAGCATACTTCTTCCCATTGTACTTTCCACACAGGAAAGACACATGCCATAGAGAGATAATATTGCCATCCAAGTGGGGTATGTGCAAGGTAGACAGAATATACACACACCTGAGAGATCATGCCAATGAGAACCATGCGACCAAAAACAGCCAAACTGTTCATGCATGTCTGAAACATTTCACCTCCAACTGACTCATAAACTATGTTCACTCCATTTGGGAACTCCCTCTTCAACACCTGGTGCATGGACAAATGAATGAATTCTGATCAGCACACCATTACAAAACTGCAGCAAACCAAAGTGGTTCAAGAGTGATCTAAAGGGTGTACACCCATCTAGGACATGGATAAGCTTAGGACCTGCAAACACTCCACAAGCAGTAAGAGTTTGAGATTGAAGAAGCAGCCTGCTGCTGGCTGTTTAGAAGACCAGATGGAGGTCCACTCAGCAAGCCTCAAGAACTTTGTAGGCACTTACGACCCCACTATAGAAAACAAAAAAATTTCACCTTTTATTGAACTCAAGGGACAGACTCCAGACTATACTTGGAGTCCTTAGCAATCTCAAAAGAATCTCATAGACATCTTTCCAATAGCCAATGCTGGATGAATCTGTGACTGTGTCAATGATTTCCTTTCAGATTTAACCCTTGGTCTAATAGTTCTTATGATATCACATAGCCCATCATTGAGGCAAGGAGATGGAAAGAACCAATTTGATGTTCTCTTGCGTGTAATCAATGACTCGATCTACTCCAATGCCACGGAGAAGTGCAGCTTTCCTTGCTCCACCACATGTGGCCACCACCTTGTTTCCTGCTATCTTTGCCAGCTACATGGACAGCAATGTCAGGAAAGAAATCAGTCCTTGAAAAATGGAAGACAGCAACCAATGAATCTTCTAAAGTCTAGCAATATACCATCCAAAAAACCAGATTACTAACAAAGAAAACAAGCTATGTACTAAAATATCTCAGATTCTTTGTAGATCTTTGATGGCACTATGTGTGAAGTGTAGCAAATGAACACAGGCAAGGAATCTCAGATTTTGACTCTTGTAAGAAACCTGTTAGTCAAACATTTCTAATCATTTGCACTGAGAAAGAGTTGACCATCTCCAACTTTTACCTGACTATCTCTAAAAGCCTCTCCTGAAGATGACTTCCTCAACCCAAAAATGTTCATGTACACTTGGACTCTTCAAGATATAATTCCTCAATGGCATAACTCTTCAACATGTTGAGATTATGGATTGGGGCTGCAACCATTTTCGTTAATCTACGTTTGGAAATTCTACTGATTAGAAATATAGAGAAACTAAGTTCAGGTCCTATGTCCTTCAATGGTTGAGCAAAAGGTGCTAATAGGAGGAACAAGGGGTGGTTGACTGTAAAGCAGAGGCAGCCAACATTTTATTGCAAAAGAGAACAGTTTGAGAAAGGTTAAGATTATTGGGAGCCAAGCTACAGAAAATGAGAAAACATGAGTACTGGGGGAAAATTATTCACCTGAACAGCAAATTGACCCGTTCCACCAGCAGCCGCTGTGACAAGGACTGTCTCCCCTGATTTCATCTTCCCTGCCTGAAAAAGTCCAGATTGGTCAGTGTGATATGAAGTCATGTGAATAACATGCAGCATGACCCACATGGCTACTGTAACAAGCTTTGCTAGAACATTGGTGAGAACTGGTCTAGAGTTCAAATCAAGTGGGATACATTTTTGTCATCAGTACTTGATGTGCAGATGCTGCTCATATTACTTACAAAAACTAATATGATTTGTTCAACACCCTAACTAATTTCCACCAACACTATCATTTTCTGCTCATGAGTCAAGTGACATACTAACCTGCTCAAGTCCAATGGAGGCAGTAAGGCCTGATGTCAATATAGCCACAATTTCAGGGATTGCTGCTGGTACAGGAAATGCATGTTTTACAGCAATCTGCAAAATCCAGAATTTTGTCTCATACAAGTCTCTGATGTAGAAGATACTGACCGTAACTCAAATGCAACTTTCTGGCAGGCAATTCACTACAAAGATGGGAATTATGTTTACACAGATGCTGAAGGCCCCAATAGTCCCAAAAATCAATCATTCAAATGCTACTAACTTCAGAACAACATCTCTATTCACAATGTGAATTTTATTACCTCCCTGTACTCTGAGAATCCCCCATCAAAGACTGTGGCAACAGGTGACCCAAGCCTTATGGCATCAGCAGACACACCTTCACCCATGCCAGCAACCAGCCCAATTGCCTGTCCATCAAACAGATACATTTGATTTGTTATGAATAATAGGACAAGATCTCAAATAGATGTTTCCAGAGAACATCATTGTGAACATCACTGCCAACTTTGTGAGACTGACTGAACCATACTGCTTCAGTAAGTCCACATATGCAACAGAAATCCTTTAAATACTTTACCTCAAACCCAGAGTCATAAGGGAGTTTCGTGGCTGCTATCTCTCTGCCATGGTAAAACCCAGAGCTAAAATTAATCTGCACACCACATCAAATATGAGACAGACATTGAGCAGAACAAGAAGGAAAATGCCTGAAAGCAGACATTGAATGCCAGTTGCAAGACAACAGAGAAAATTGGGAGAAAAAGAACAAAATGGCCTGGTCGACATCTCAAAGAGTTAGGCACCAAAATCCTGTAAATATTTAAGTGCTGACACCCAACCAAAGGCTGCTTCATCCCTTGGGAGGATGCATGAAGTCCTGACAGTTATTAACAGACAAATGCAGATTTTGATAGCTTTGCCTCTGGATCTGAGAAGTACAACTGAACCTGAGAACCACTGTCAATAGATGTTTCAGTTCTGAAAAAAGAAAATTACTGCAACTGTAGGAAGCCAAATATAGGATTCAACTAGAGGACTTACATCACTTGCATTGACACCTGCATAAAGAACTTTAATGAGGATGTGGCCAGGCTTCACAGGAGGTTTGTAAAACACAGTCACAATTTTTGTAGCTGCTCTGAAATCAGCACTTAACTTATGCACCACACTGCACCCAAACATAGATACCAACTTGGCCATAATCAACTTTTATCCATTAAAAGAGCTAACCCAACAACTTCTCGAGTAAACACCAAACTCTAAATCTCATTGTCAAACACAGAGTCATAAAAACTTGATTATGCATAAGAAAGCAATGACCCTGACAGTAATTAGGAATGAACTCACTTTGCATCACCTTCACCAGCTAATGAAGTGGACACCGTCTTAAAATGATACAAACAATAATGAACAAGTGGTCTAAGGATGGACTTATGCAAAACATATCTCTCATCAGATAGAAACAGAAGCCAAAACTGTTTGAATCTCCTTTGAATTAAGGAACCATAATGGGGACCATCACAGGAACTGCAAGAAATGAGTTCGCTCTCTGGTTTGAGATCTACTTGGACAGTGCAGATGGTTAGTTTCACAAAGGTCAGAGTAAAAAATGATTGCATCATGTTTGAGAACTTCTTACACTTTATGAAACTCCTTTGGAACAGGAGGTGGTGTTTCTAGATGAGGAGGAGGCTTCCTTTGCAACTTGGCACCAGCAGATGACAACATATACTTTTTCTCCTCTTCCTTGTCAGGCCAGTATTCAAATCCTCTTCGGTTTGAAATCCAAAGGCAGGCACCAGCCTTGCTTTCATCTTCCATGAGCATAAAGGAGCCTGATGTAAACAGCCAAAAGGCACAACAAACTGGTGACAAAGTTCCTGATCCTGAGCTACACTTTTCAGTGCTGAATGACTTCTTCTCATCATCAAGTTCTTACTGCAGTGAAACACTCACCTTAGACCCTACACCCCACTCCTAAACTGTGTAACACCTGTTGATGACTTTTCAGGATTAATCATAACTACACCCAGCAATCTTGTGGACACATACACAGCACAGTCATTCAAAGAGTTTGCAGCATTGACACTGCCAACTACCATGTCAACTACAACAAGGATTTATCACAGTTTCAAATATACTCTTATGATTGGAATATGCAGGTTACAATGAGGTGCACCTTCAATAACCTTGTCCATGCTAATATAGCCCGTTGAGTTCTCAATCCGCTTTCTTTGAGTTGCACTCATTTTTTCCACGAGGGGCGTCGCAATAAACTGGACATAGGAAAAACAAAATCATACCAGATGAAACAAGTTCTTAAAAACAGAAAATTTGAACTGCCAATTTTTAAGCCAAATACCAGCTGCATACAGATATTACGTGGATAGAAAAAGAATCTAAGCTGCAAGAAGGTGCATTTGATTAGTTTCAGCCATTCTACAAAGATGGTCTCTTAAGTAGGTCTAAAATGGTGATGGGTAGACACCTAAGTTACCCCAAGGTGACAGGTAGTGGTACCTCAGGACAAAGGGCATTAACACGAATTCCTTTTGCTTTAAGCTTAGACAGTGACCTTGTGAACATCACAACCCCCGCTGCAACAAATCACAAAACCATTTGCCACTATCAATTGTGAAACAAGAAAAGCTACAGTTGCTACAAAATATGTAATGGTCACTATGAGGATCACCATTGAGAAAAATGAAAGAAATGGAGAACAGAATCCATTTCTTGGGCAATTGTTAAGTTGTGCTACACATTTAGGGTTCCAAGTTGATGAAAAAGAAGAAGAGAACAAACCTTTGGAGGCACTGTATATGGGCTGAGCACTTGAGGGATAGAGGCCTGCAGCTGATGCCACATTCACAATAACACCCCCACGTCCTTCCATTGCTTGTACCTGAACATGTCCACTGAGAACATGATGATCGGATCATGAAATACTTGCAAACCCACCTCTTGTTGCACCAGTGATATGGGCTAAGAAAAAGGATGGGAAAACAATCAAAATCTTACTGCAATGCGTGTGCCATCAATCACAGCTGTGAGGTTGATGTCTACTGTTTGCCGCCATGACCCTTTGCCATCCACACTCCTGTCATCTAGAAAGGACTTCAGATCTCCAATCCCAGCATTGTTGACACAAATGTCCAAATGTCCAAATGTCTGCTGGTGCATATCAAATGCTGCCACTATGTTGCCTGCAATGGTTGCAGTGGATATATGTATCAGAAATCTCAGCTGAACCAAAATAATCCAATTCCAAACATGTGCTTGGGGGATCATGGACATACCAGGTTTACTGACATCACATTGAACAAACACGGCGGAAGGTGATTCCAGTTTCTTTGCAAGTTTTCTGTGAACTTCTTCCACCAGGCGCACTGTTTCATACCCATGCTCTTCTGAAATATCTGCAACTGTAATCCGAACACCCTTCTCGGCAAGTGCCAATGCTAGAGCCCGACCTAGAAGAAGAGCAATGGAAAGAGAATCAGAAGACTAAAGAAAGGAAGTGAGAGTTCTTCACAATATCAAACCCACAAATCAAAATCTTCAATTTCAGTTCTACTAGATGAGGACAACAACAAAGTGGGTTGTGAAGATGATACCTTTTTTAAAAATCTACAAGTGTGACAGGCAAAAGAGGAGAAAAGAATACTGTGACACCTGGTTTGACTCCTCTCTTAGCCACCCGGTTGTCATTGCAAGTCTAAAAGAGCTCATCCGATTGCATATAGGAGGAGGAACCAACCTATTCCACTGGCTGCTCCAGTGATTAAAGCAGCTTGTTCTGCTCCAATCTTCATCTTGTTTTTCCTGAAGCATCCCCACACACAATCATGTCTGCTGTATTAACACTTCGATGCAAACACTATTATCATGTAGAAAAAGAAGTTAAAAAAATCAATAACACATGCATTTGCATCATCTCTCTCCTGCTGCTTCTTCCTAGAAAAGCATATTCATAAAACGGAGACGGAAGGAAAAGGGAGGGGGGCGGGGGGGGGGGAATATAAATATAAATCCAAACTCTGCTTCTACCTAATTCGATTCAGCAACACATACTATTCCACATCTCAGGAAGGCGTCTCTCTCTTCTCCGTCTCCCTGTGTCCGTCAAACAGAAAGAATCAAACCAAAACTTGGACCATAAATTGAAACCAGAAAACACAAAACCAAAAAAAAAGCGCGAATTTCATACTCACCAGATCAGAAACGAGCAATTTGTTGCTGTTTTCACTCTCCCGGAAACCGTTGAAGAAACACAAATCGTATGCTCTGCCTGTGGCGGTGGTTTGTTGCAAAACACTTACCAACAAAGTGCGTTTCTGCGCAAGAGAAGAGAACAAAGCGCAGCAGACCGCTGCGACTGCCTCGGCGAGGAAGACGAAGCTGTTGTTCCCCTAAATGTTCCCTGTCATGTTCTCTAAGACCTAGGTACTCAGAACGAAGACAAACCTGTTCCTTAACTGTTCCCCTAAATGTTCCCCATCTGTTCCCCAAGTGTTCGTTCCTATGTACCCTAAGTCCTACAGCAACGAAGACAAACCTGTTCCTCAACTGTTCCCCTACATGTTCCCCATCTGTTCCCCAACTGCTCGTTCCTATGTACTCTAAGTCCTACAGCAACGAAGACGAAGCTGTTCCCATCTTTCGTTCCCAATTCTCTTTTCCCTTCTGGATCCATATGTATGAAGGGGAACGGTGGGGTCTGCCGTGTTCCTCTGCGTTCCCACCGTATGCCCGCTGTTCTCATGTTACCATACTGAAAGCAAGGTAAACCACAGTAGGGTTAAATAAGTGAAGAAACAGGTTACAGGGGGTAACCTACTAACCAAAGACCAGGAGTGAAAAAACAGGGATTTTTTTTAATTCACAAAAAAAAAAAAACTCTTTTTATAAAATGTTATTTAATGCAGAATAATAAGGATAATAATTATTTAGTATTTACTCATATTCTGATTAATATGCATAAATTGATATAAAAATGTGATTTCCACTTGGGGAGGGGGGAAATTTCATAATGTTTTTGGTGATCAAGCAACCAAATGGCCCATTGAAAAAAAATGAAAAAAAAAGAAGAAAAAAACCATTAAAACATTTGTGCTTTGGGATGCACCACAATTAATTAAATTAATTAATATGAATCACAATAAATACCTAAGTTCTTGTAAAAGCTACAATAAATACAATATTTTTATAAGTAATACTCAATAATAACTTTTATAATAAATTTTATTATTGAATACTACTTATAAAAATAGTAGTAATAATAAAAGTTGCACTCAAGCAATGAGGTGGGGTGAAATGTTCATTCAAAATATTTCTTAAAATTATTACCAATATACAGTCCCATATTGGTAGAAAATGCTAATGTTTGGGGGAAATATCAAAATATCATGATTTATTTATTTTTTGTGAGGGACCAATCAAAGTGGCCCATTACAAATAAGAAATTAAAAAATTGAGCTTTGGGATACACCCACAACTAATTAATATGGATTTGCAAGAAGGTATGGTCATTAGGGGTATGTAATGTACACATTTACACTTTAACACACCCCAAAACATTTGCAAGGTAGATTGTAACATGTATATTTTATTTAATATAATTGAATTTTTTTTGTGTCTATCTATGTTTGTGAAACTTACATACCTTCCTTTCTCCCCTTTATAAACCTATTCCCTCCTTGTCCATTTATTAGTGGTCCATTGTACAATTTTCTCGCTATATTTGTGAACATTGATAGTCAATGTAAGGTGTCATATTACATAACAAATGATACCAAGAACATGGTGGGAGGCATTGTGGTTTCGGAAATCTCAACATGGCAAACCAACAAATTGCCTTCGTTAATAGATAGATGTTGCATCATTCTATTCTTTGATGTGTATGATCCAAGTGTGTATAAAGGGTTTGTTGTCTACATGATGCGATGACATTTTGTCATAGTTTTATACGTATTTTCTATTGAACTCCTATGGAATGGAACTAAAAATTCTTATTTGTGATAAGTGTCTTGCACACCATGTTGACACGTACAACTATGAGTCCACAAACACAAACCAAACAATAAGAAGCCTTCATATCAAATCGAAAAGATTGTTCACCTACCAAGAGGAATCTAAACCCAAAACCTTATGTGATAACAAACAAATAATTCACAAATGTCTAATATTACACTTGGGTCCAATTCTTTTGAAGTGTACCAAAATTCTATCACAATGTTACCCTTTTTTGTATTTTTTGCCTAATCTTTTATACCATGTAAATACACAAAATGGATGATAATGATGGTATATATATGGGCGTAACAAGTAGTCGTTAAATTTGTTGATTATTAATTAGTACTAGTGTGAACCCGATGCATAATGCACCCTGTCAATTCCCCCCACATGTTGTCTGTCTGTCAGGGAACCCTCTGAACATGTGTGAACTCTAGAAACATTCTAGCTCCAAGGACACGTACGCACAGAGAGAGAGAGATTTAGGGTTCCAAGAAAATTGCAGAGAGAGCGAGAGAGAGAGGGGAGAGAAATTGTTGAGAAATCACGAGTAGTGTGCGAAGTACACAGGGATTTTGAGAGGGGAAGATGGAGTTCAGCAGCAGTGGGAAGATGACTAGGATGATGACGACGTAATTGACGACTTCTCTGTCATTAATAACCTGTGAAGTGGTTCCTGACTTCTTCCTGTTTTGTTGTCACACTGGTACCTTTCTTCTCTTGGTTTGTTCATTATTCTAGCAGTTCTTCCATCAGTTTCATAGCAAGTGTATTTGTTCTAATCCTACAGAATGCTGGTGTTTGAATTCTATTGTCATGAAGGTCAAGACAATTGTCTGATACTTTGTGAGTGGACTCACATAAGGTTATGACCACACCTCACAGATAGATAGAC
>Ga0209208_10007568_pt1 | contig 14673 bp, 18 predicted proteins | sample S1TSphfallax_3_FD_187694 | JGI IMG/M metagenome (GOLD analysis project Ga0209208, IMG submission 187694) | Host-associated microbial communities from peat moss isolated from Minnesota, USA - S1T2_Fd - Sphagnum fallax MG (SPAdes) (version 2) | ecosystem: Host-associated > Plants > Peat moss >...
TTTGCTTGAACTCCTTCCTTTCTTTGATGCCGCTATCATTGTGAAGGGATCGGGATTAGGGTTTCGATTTCTTTTGTGTGTGTGTTTTGCGGGGGAAGCGGGGGGGATTTTGCAACACATTCAGTAGCATACGGCCGTTGATGATGGCGGATTCCGAGGCAAAGGGAGCAGAGTTTGAGAAGAAGGCGGACAAGAAGCTGAGTGGATGGGCTGTTTTCGGTAGTAAGTATGATGATGCTGCTGAGCTTCTTGAGAAAGCGGCCAATAGTTACAAGCTTGCCAAATCATGTAATGCAATTTTTCTCGACAGATCTCGAATGTGTTGCAATAATCCTGATTTATTTTCTCATCTCGCAATTCTGTTCAGGTTTGATTCAGATCATATCGTAAAATTATGGCGACGTTCTCAGCAGTAGATGTGAAGATGTTTTGTTCTTCTTTGGTTTTGGTTTTGTGATTCTTTTCTTAGGGTTTCGTGTTTTCCTTTTTCTGAGGGCTATTGCTTCTTTTTCTGGCAAATCTCGTTGCAAACCCTAATTGTTGTCATTATTGTTGCATAATCATCTCAGCACTTCAAAGCATAAGCAAAAATGTTTGCAAATTGTTCAAGGTTTTGTTTCTTGGCTTTCTTGATGCTGCAGGGGATAAGGCTGCAAATGCGTACATCAAGCTTGCAAACTGTCAATTGAAGGTTAGTTTGCTTCCTTTGTGCATCAGGAGGTGCTGTGATCTGCCCACCCCTTTTTAGGTTTAGGGTTCACAAAGGGTATTGTTTTTATTTGCAGATTGCAGTTTTGATAGTTTAACAGATAGTTAAAAACAAATCAATCTACATTGCTTTGCATTTTTAAACCTCTGTTTATTGTATGTGATTCTGGAGAGCAGCTGGAGAGTAAGCATGAAGCTGCTTCAGCATATGTTGATGCAGCAAACTGTTACAAGAAGTCACAGCCTCAAGGTCAGCAATCCTTCAAATTCGAATCAACCCTTTGCAGAATACTAGAGGCATTTGTATTTTTGTATATGGTTTTGAGCAGATCATTATATACTTATCGGCACCCACTGTTAAGATCTGATGAAGTCAATGGAAAGAAGTAATGGCAGCTAGTCACTGCCCTTCACAATGAAGGTGATGGCCTGATACTTTGTGGGTGTAACTGACAAGATACAATTGCACTCATTCACATCCTTTTTGGTTACCTTACATGTCTTTCTGAAGATTTCTCTGCAATCATGTTGATATACATTGTCTATAGCCTATGATTCTTGCAATGTCCTACTACTCACCCTTGCCAGTGTGCCGTGAATCAATTAAAAGGATGCCACATGTTTTGCCTCCTTACAGCTTAGGGACTCTGGTATGCTTATTCCAAGGCTTGTCTTTGTGTTTTGCAGAGGCAGTGCGCATGTTAAACTTGGCTATTGGCATGTTTGAGGATATTGGGCGCCTTTCAATGGCTGCAAAGCATTACAAGGTACTTTTGAGGTTGTTGCAACAAGGCCTATTGGAAATTTGTGATGCTTTGAAAACTCTGGAGTTGAGATGGATCTTATGAGAGATATTTAGATTGATCTCAATGCTTCCTTCTGATTTGTGCCATGTTTTGTTGACCAGCTTTTTTGTGCATTGTTGTTGCCCCTGACAAGGAGTTATTTGCTTGGTTTCAGGACATTGCAGACATTTATGAGAAGGAGGAGAATGTTGAGAAGGCAATGGAGTACTATGACAAGGCTGCTGAGCTCTATTCTGGGGAAGGTACTGACAGCCTGGCAAACCAATGCAAGATAAAGGTTGCCCAGTTTGCTGCGCAGCTTGAACAGTGGGCATCTATTCTCCTCCTTAGTACCTCCTTCTTGCTTTCTATTGTCTGTGCTGCTGGTTGAGTAGGTTGAAGAAAGAACTTCTCATTGCCTCATGGAAGCAAGCTTGGAACGTATTGTTCTGAATAATGGTTCCTTACATTGTTGGTTTTTTTTCTTGATGATGTTTTAGTAGTATAAATGAAACTGTGGGACCCTCTTCAATTTCTTTTTGTGGAATCTTGTGGAATTTTTGTGGAACACAAAAATGGAATGATGCTTAGATGTGGAAATGGTGAAATTTTTGACAGATATGACAAGGCAATTGAGATCTATGAGGATGTGGCAAAGCAATCCTTGAACAATAATCTGTTGAAGTACAGTGTGAAAGGTTACCTTCTCAATGCTGGCCTGTGCCAGATATGTGCAAAAGATGTTGTTGGGATCAACAATGCACTGGAGAAGTACCAGGTCTGTTTCTATTAATCCTTCCTGGCATGCAGCTGTTCTTTACCCAGCTCATTCAGCTGCACTTATTGTCATGTTATATTCAAAGTGTTGTTGCTGAGATTTCTCTGCAATTTCGTAGATATGTTCTTTGCTGAGGTAAGTAAAGACAAATTACTTGGCCTTGCAATAAAAGCAGAATAATGATGGCTTTATTTGCTTTTGGTGGTGCAGGAGCTGGATCCAACCTTCTCAAGCACACGAGAATGCAAACTTTTGATGGTGTGGTTGCATTGATCTATTTCCCTCAACAAGCTGTTCATTCTTCTTTGTATTGGCATTTATCACTGTATTTTGTGAGACTGTTTGTCTGGCATATGTTTGTTGACATCTCTTGAAAAGGGATGTTCTTCTTGGTTGTTGACATTTTCCTATAAATGTGATGTTGTGGCACTTTTCTTGAGGCTGATGTGTGATATAATCTGTGGTTGGTGTTGCTGATTCAGGATTTAGCAGGTGCTATTGATGAGGTGGATGTTGTCAAGTTCACAGATATTGTGAGGGAGTATGACAACATGAGTCGCATTGTATGTTGCTTCTCTGTCCAACCACCAAGTCTGATCAGTGTGTGGTGTTGACTCTTTTTTCCTAATCTTAGAATGTGACATTGGAGTTTAGTCAGTAATCTGTTCTTCACACCTGTATTGTGACCTAACAAATTGTCATGGATGCGTACTGTCGGACTTTTTGATGAATGACTTGTCCCTGATATTGATTTTAGACCTTAATTTGCATGATGACAGGATCAATGGAAAACGACTCTTCTGTTGCGGGCTAAGAATGTGTTGAAATTGAAGGAGATTGAAGAACCCGATTTTCTATAATTTGTCCTTACAAGGCAATCTGGCCAACTGTTTTTTTTCACCACTTACATAATGGGGTTGTTACAATGTGGTCACATACACTATTATTGCCATAGCTTACTTTTGTCCCTCTTGTTTGCTTCAAGGATTTTGTGAAGCCAATGTTTATGTGGTTCAATGCATGCGTTGGGCATGATCTTCCGACTAACAGTTAGGTCACGTTAGTGAGTCTTTGCCATTATTGTAGATATTTGGATTAGTATGGGTGCTATGGATTACAAGGATCTTGGGCTCAGATGTGGTGTAACCAGATCATTGTGGAAAGAGCTTCTGACCTCCATTCGGAGACTCTGGCATGTGTTCTGGAAAGTGCATGTAGTTGGTGGCTAGTTCTGATGATCCTGTTGGCAGGATCTCACTTGTGGCGGAGTTTGACACTGATACTTGTAGGTACTTTGTGACCCATTGAAACGCACTAGACAATTGTGCTGTCTTGATTCTGGCTATATTTGTCTAGCATTGTCCTGCTGCTGATGGTTGCAAAGTGGAACTTTCTATTTGCTGTGGAGGTGCCTCAGAAGATGGATGAAGGTGCTCGATATGAGAGTCTTTCCAAGTGGCAGCTGTGTGATCACAATAAATTTTCCATATTGGTTTGTTCAAGAAGGCAGAAAATCAATGTTTTATGCAGCTTCGATTGATTATGGTCTGAATTCAGAGTCTGATCCTTGTCTGGCTGCTAGCTCTTACCATTGTAAGTTTGCCTCCAACATTTCTGATGGTATTCTGATGGCATACCTTTTGTGACTGTTTAGTCTTTGAACAACTTTTCTTTGAATGAAAACATGTTTATGCTTTCATTATGGTTGGAATTATGTTTAAGCTTGTTTGTTGTAATGCACATTGGTAATTCTTTCGATTGTGGAGAATTCTCATGTTTTTCACACAAAAAACTTGCAATAACTTGTTGAAACTGTCAAATGAAATATGAGAAAGGCCAAGAAGTAAATGTAACATTAGAGATATCGGCAAGTATTTCTAGCACGATAACAAATTCCATGAGATTTATTCTTGTAACAAGTTGGTTTAATTTGACCATAGTTTTAGTTTTTTTTTGTGTGTTTAGGGTTATACCCTACGAGTTTCAAAGTTCCATCTTTTGTGTCATGATAGTCCAAATATGGTTGAAAATTAGAGGTGCAAGTAAATTGTCATGATTTTCTCTTCAATGTTTTATATGCATGTTTTTTTGGTTTTGCATGAGATCAACTTGGAAATTTCTCAACAATTTATAAAATTTATGTTTAGCCCTTAGTTTTGGAGTGCATGTTGAATGTCCATTCTTTGATCAAACATTTCGTCAATTTTGGCTATTTATGTTTTACGTTGAGGATTGTAATTTTACACCTGATTTACAAGTGTAGGATAAGTTTAAATGAATTTTTAAAACTTATAAAAAGTTCAAGAACAGTTTTGTTTAAAAAAAAAATGTTCTAAAATGCCATCCATTAAACTTTGTCATCCTTAATTTATTTTAATAAAAACAACCACATTCCATTACATTTACCACTTCATAGGAAAATTTGATGTTATGGGCAAATTAAAATTCCATGATCAAATTTTTTTCTACAATTAAGACAAACTATGACAAAAGTAAATCTAAATGCAAGCCCACAAAATATTTGGGAAAATGTCTCAAAACAAACATTTATTCAAAACATGACATGACTAAAAAAATGAGAATGTAAGATTATACCTCACGTTGGTGTTGAAGATATTGGAAGTAATGGGAAAGTGATTATCTCTATTTCTTTTTGTTTGGGGATTTAACACAAAAAAAATTCCATATGATTCACCATCCAATGAACCTTTTTAATTACCAATGACGATCAATTAATGAAAAAAATGATTTTGTGATAATTGAGTTCCATTTGAATGAAAATATCGAATGACACTGCATGCAATTTGAATTGAATTGATTTCAAAAAAATTAATTTGAATTTAAATAAATTGAAGGGGATTTCATTGAAGAGAATTGAGATGCAAATTAGTCAAGAAAGTATTGAAAATCTATTTGTGATATGGTGTTGGAGCAACATATATATTTTAAAACATAGAATGAATGTTCTCAATTGGACAAAAAATGAATTATGATGTATGAATTTTGTCAATAAATGACAAACTAAGTTGAAATTTGAAATTAATTATAATACTTATAATATATGTTTAATGATATATGTTTGGGTAAGTTATGGTGTCACATAAAAGAAAGGGAAGAAAAAATTGCCAAAAAGATCATCACTCCAAAGCTACAAATCTAATCAAATTAAATCAATAGTTAAATTGATTTTCCCATAATCATACAACATTCAATTTCTACTTTCCAAACATTTTCAAATAACCTTAACATAATTTGTTGACATCTAATGGATAAGATCATTCCAAATTCAGTCTCTTGAGTTATTATGTTTCCCTTTTGACATTATTTAGGAATATTTTCAGAGTCAAGTTTAATGACTAAATGATCATTGAACAAGAATTATGTTGTTTAGAGTTCCTACACATAAAATATTCACCTCATTCCTTCAACCAATATCCCAACCTTTAAAAAGTGATTTCAAGCACATTGCTTTGAAATGATAATGTGAAACATACCAACTTTTAAAATCTCTTATAATATTTCATCATCTCCATCATTTGTTTTTACCCTAATATTATTATAGTCAACTTCTAAATCCTTAGACCCGAAGACAACACTAGCACATTGTCACCTTGCATTCACTTTCTACTAACAAAAACATAATGCATACACAAGAAACTAAACAACATGTTCTAATCATTGTTTTCATCCAAAACCATCAATTGTCATAAGTTTTATCACTTTCCTCCCTTTGATGTTTCCTTTTTTTTTTCATCCTCCATCCTCTCAGGTTTACATCTTGGAGAAACTTTCGATCTCCTTCACATCTCCACACAATGGAATGTCATTTGTGACATTCAAAACCTTTGGGTGTCCACAATTTCAACACCATTCATAAATGTGTTAAATTCACCCAATATGCATCACCTTGGTAATTATGTTTGCTTTTTGATTAGCCTAATAATGAGTCTTTCAATGTGTGTTTGTGTGTATTGAAAAATGAAGGCAAAAACATGGCACTAAATCCTTCTCAAGCATTCCACATTATGCTAAGACTTCTTCATCCATCAATCATTGGCCTTTTGTATTGCATTTTGCTTGCCACCATTGATCCAAGTAGTACCTTTGAATTGTATTCACGATGGCAAATGTGTTGAGAAACATGTCATTATGGATGATTGTTTTTGGATCCATTGGATCAATTTTTAGGGAGATTGGTTTCCATGTGGCAGGCGAGCAATTTGCATGTGTTTTTGACACTTGAGATTTCATATTCACATTCAACATGTAAATATTGTTCTCCCAAAAATGCATTGTTATAGATTTAATCATCTTTAATCCCATCATTGATCCCACACATGTAGACATAGTCACCCGAATACAACATATATTGGATGTGATCACATGTGAAAGATTTTGATCGAGTTGCCCATGGATGATCAAAACCAAGTTCAATCACCCATGGATGACATGGATGATTGAGATGAAAATGGATTTACTTTGTGCAATATTTGCAAAGGATTTTGTAACCTTTGAGCAAATAGAAACAAAAGATAAAAGTTATTAACATTATCATCTTGTGTTGAAGTCTTCCTTGTAGCAATATAAATGTTTGAATAGTTGCATAAACAAGCAAATGATTATTTACAAAATTACAACAATAAAGCTTAATAAGGTTTTAAAGGATTAGAAACTTAGACAATCTTGTGCTTTCCAATCTTCATTTCTTCAAACAATGAGTTTTAATTACATTTCAAAAGATGCAAATTCTTCACAATAAACTTAGGTAGTGATAACAAAAGTGGCTTTGGTCAAATCTTTGTCATCCACCCTTATACACTAGTTTATTTTATTTTATTTTTTTGGGACAAATTTTGTCATTTAAAAAATCTTTATTGTAAATTAAAATATTTTTTCTAATTTTTTGGAAAAATTAGTCAAAATTTTGATATCACAAAATTGGAAACGAAAACCCGAGCTATTATAAGACCTGCCTTCTATTCCCACTTTTGAGTTGTTATTTGGCCTTTTGACAATAAAGAATTAACAATTAGGTAGGTATGTATACATTAAATATATTTTCAAATTTATCATCCTGAGACGTCATTCAAGACCTGAGGTCTTTCCCTATCTGGAAAATCTCAATCAGGACCTCGAGATGGGGCTTGAGACCTCGAATGGCAACGTAGGTAGGTACCAGGTACGTATCGGATAGCACGGCGCCATCCCGGCGACCACGCTCGCTCGCTCGCTGGCCCGCCCGCTTCCCTTGAACGGATCCAGATGCTCGCAGATCGTCTTCTTCTTCTTTTCAATTTGGTATCTTTGGTTGCTGTTATAGCCACGTTTTTTTTGTTTCCACTCAACACTTTGTGTGTTTTTTTGTCTGAATTGTAACACTTTGTTGCTCTGGTGGTGGTGGGTGCTTCTTGTCTTACCCCGGCTTCAATTTCTGGAGCTTGAGAGAGACTTTGTTTTCGGAGCATTTTGGATGCTGGCTGGCTGAGGAGCTCTCGGGAATTTCTTGCTATAAGCCAGCCATGGCGGGTCTGCTTCCGGCGGCGAAATGTTGTTCGGGGTCATTGTTGGGGTCGAGTTATAACAACTCGCAAGCTTCGGCTCTTGAGTCCTCTCGATCCTCGAGTCTAGTCACGAGCTCAAAGAGGAGGAGGACGAGAAGAGATTCGAGGCGGCTGCTGCTGGTTTCCAGCAGCTTGCAGTCGATGGTGTCAGACATGAGCAAGAAAGGTAAGGAAAATGACTCGTGTGCTGTGTGTACTGCGGGCAATTCCCAATTGGAAATTTTTGTGTGCGAAGCTCTCCAATCTGGAACAAGGACTGCAAAAACCCAATTGCTTGGTTTTTGCAAAAAAGAGTAGAAAACCCATCTACCCCACATGATGTTGTGGAGGGTGTCTGAAGGTTTAGGGTTTTGAGATGATTGACGGTTTTTTGTTTTGTGTCCTTATGGTCTGGTCTGGGGAGTGCAGCACCCAAGGGCCTTTTTCCACCGGATCCTGAACCTTACAATGGACCCAAGCTGAAGGTGGCAATTATTGGTGCGGGTCTGGCTGGCATGTCAACAGCTGTGGAGCTTCTGGAGCAAGGCCATGAAGTAGGGTTACACTGACTGACCTGCACATGCTATATATAGATACACCCTCCCTGTTCTTCTTCTTGTGTATAACCAGAAATCCTGTTCAACAATTCCAAATTTCTTATTTCCAATCTCTTTGTGAGGAGGGATCATTGATGAGTTTTCTCAAGCTCTTGGAAGTCACCGCCACTGAATGCTGAAGGTTTTTTTTAACATCATGTACTTCTGCTCATGTAGCCAGTGGTTTGGTTGGGTTTTGGTTTATTTCTTGCTTGCGGTGTGGCTTTTTTTTGTTACTGTTGTTTTGGTCTTTGAAGAAGGTCTTTGACTACTATTTTTGCAGGTGGACATATACGAGTCGCGCAAGTTCATAGGTGGTAAAGTTGGTTCGTTCCAAGACAAAGCTGGAAATCATATTGAAATGGGCTTACATGTGTTTTTTGGCTGCTATAACAACCTTTTCCGTCTCCTCACCAAGGTAAATCACGGATGCAGTGTTCTGTGACCCTGAAGCATGAAGTATTAACTAAGAGAGATTGGATGTGTTTGCAAACTGTTTCTGAGTGATATTTGGACTTGCAAACAACAGGTAGGTGCAGCTGATAATTTGCTTGTAAAGGATCACATTCACACTTTCATCAATGCAGGTGGAGATGTTGGAGGTCAACCACAAAACCCTTTAAACTGCTTTGTTCTGAAACCCTATCTTTCTTTTTTTCAGGTAGCCACTAGAATCTTTGAATCCAGGGAGACAGAAGAATTTTAGGTTGTCATGTGCAATGGTACACTGTCCATTCTTCATGCGAGTCTTGCACGGTTTTACTCATGTAGAGAAGATTGACTGAGGACAATTAAAGCATATTTGCAACTGCTTCAGAATTTTTTTGTGTCCTAATTTCTGATGGAAGTTGTTGTGTTGTACATGTACTTTCAGAGTTGGATTTCCGGTTCCCAGTAGGGGCGCCACTCCATGGTATGAAAGCATTCCTTACAACGAATCAATTGAATGTAAGAGCGCCACATCCTAAACCACCTTTTCATTGCCCAATGTGATGATGGAGTGTATATGTGATGGAGACAACAATCCTGGACCACATTTCTCATATGACAGATCTGCAGAAATTCAGCTTTACTACAGCAAGTGGGAACCCTGTCTTATAATACTAGCTTTACGGGTTTTTCTCTTGTATGCTTATGGGAAGGGGATTGGTAATACCTTAGCTTTGTGCTGACTGATTTTGGGCGTCGGTAATGTTGGGTGAAATCAGCCATCGGATAAGGCAGCAAATGCACTGGCTTTGGCGACAAGCCCTGTAGTGAGAGCCCTTGTTGATCCTGAAGGTGCGATGCGTGACATTCGTGACTTGGACAAGGTGCTTGTCATTCCTCTACATTCCATTAAGTCCCTGCACATGGGTTTTAGGGGTTAGTAGTGTCTCTAGACTGGGAAGTTGAGCTTTGGCAATAAGAAGAGGGGATGGTTGTGGCAGATAAGCTTCTCAGATTGGTTCACATCACATGGAGGGACACGCATGAGCATCAAGAGGATGTGGGATCCAATAGCTTATGCTCTTGGATTCATTGACTGTGACAACATCAGTGCTCGCTGCATGCTCACCATTTTTGCCTTCTTTGCAACAAAGACAGAGGCATCACTGCTCCGCATGCTGAGCGGCTCACCTGATATGCGACTTAGTGGCCCCATTAGTAAATATATCACTGACCGGGGTGGCAGGTTGCACTCATCTCAACAATGTTTTTCTCAGATGTTTTTGATCCCAATTACAGTATCTGAATTTTACAGATATATGATGTAGGAGATGATAATGCTATAGTGCTTGTGTCAGAGACTTTGGGATGTTCATCTGTTGCAGGTTTCATCAAAGATGGGGTTGTCGTGAGGTCCTTTATGATTATACTACTGAGGGTGAAACATATGTCTCTGGGCTTGTCATGACCAAGGTATAATATTTCCCTGACCTTTGGTATCCACATGTATCAGAACGTGTGCAAAATGTATTAGACTTGTTGAAGGTATGCCCATGATGTCCCTGATAGATGGGTGTCCTCTTTTCTTTGTTTGAAGTTTCTTCAACAAATAAGAGCTGCAGAAAATTAGATAGCATCACAAGTTCTTGAAGGCTCATAGCATGTTGGGAAGAAGTTCCTACAGTTCCCCTGAATTACAGATGTTTGTAGATGGAAAGTGATTTGTTGCAACTTTTTCTCACTTCTGGGGTTGGGGATGTATGTTACAGGGTGCTCAAAGACAGATTGTGAAAGCAGATGCCTATGTTGCAGGTACATTGTAAAAGTTCTGTCATCATTAGTATACCATTATAGTTGACAACCAATCATATCCATCATCACATGGTTGTGCTCAATAATCAAGTTGTTAGAGTAAGCTTACATGTCCTCTAAAGTTAGGATTTTGCAGTTCAAGCACTCCAGGCAATCTGGTTAGGGATTAGTAGTCAAACCACTCTGCTCAAACAGGGTTGGGAGCCGAAATATTTTAGGGTAAAACTTTTGCTCATCTTCTTCTTCTTCATGAGCAAATTTGTAAGTTGAATAGAGAGAGTAGGTATTCAAAATCATGAGGTGACTTTGTTCTGTGAAACAACAGCTTGTGATGTACCGGGGATAAAGAAGCTGCTACCTCAGCCATGGCGGGAGTGGGAGTTTTTTGACAACATTTACAAGCTTGTTGGGGTTCCAGTGGTGACTGTGCAATTACGTTTCAATGGCTGGGTCACAGAAATGAAAGATATTGAGCTCTCAAGGTATGTGTGACTTGTTGGACATCATCCTCACTGATGGGTGTGTGTTAGTTAATCCTCATAGAGCTTGTTCAGCAGATTAAGACATTGCTTCTGTCATGCTTACTGCCAGGACGTAGCATCAGATGAACTATCTGGTTTGCCTCTTTTCCGTGTTATACCCAAGACAACCAGATTCATTATGTTGCAGCTGTGTGTAGTCCGCAGATGCAAGAAAGGATGCATCGTTGTTTTACCCTGTTCACATCCTTACAAACTGAAGGAAATCCTGAACCTCCAGCTTGTCAAATTGAAAGGCTTTGTTCACCTGCATGTAATGGACTTACTGAAAATTGGGTATTCATTATAATCTTCTTTTGACCAATGGCAGACAAATCAGCCGAGCAGCGGGTCTCGACAACTTGTTGTATTCAGCAGATGCAGATTTTTCATGTTTTGCAGATCTTGCACTTACATCGCCAGAGGATTACTACAAGCCTGGAGAAGGCTCTCTACTGCAGTAAGAAGTGCACTCTGGTTTTAGCCTTCCTCAATTAGATTTGACAGGCAGGTTCAGCATAGAAGTTGACATTGAAAATCTGCTTTGGAGTATATGACAATAGTTTGTCACTTGATCATCTCTCCCTCAAAACAAATGTTCTGTTTTTTGGAACTTGGCAATAGTGGGAGCAGTTTAGGCATGGCAAGGGGTGCTTCATGGGGATGGATTTTAGATGACTTGGAGGTTTTCTCAATTGTTGAATGACATGTACGGTGCATGGAAAACCAGGGTTGTTTTGACTCCTGGAGATCCATACATGCGGCTTCCTAATGAGAAGATCATTGCCAAAGTTCTTGATCAGGTCAGGGTCTTAACTTTCTATTAGTGACTTTTAGTGATGAACCTTGAATTTTGACAAGTTGACATCAGAGTCCTAGAGAATTTTGGGTGTTTCCTGTGAACTTCTTCTCAAAGTTCTGCAACTTCCCTCAAGAAAGTGCCTTCTGTCCTTTCCCTTCTTTTGGTCTATTGGGTGCATGTCAATAGTATAAGTTCTGGAGAAGCCTTGCTGGCTGGCATTTGTCACTGTTGTTGTTGATGCTTTGACTAAATGTCCGTGTTGTGTATGAAAGGTGATGCGGCTATTTCCATCTGCCCAAGGACTGCAAATGACATGGTCATCAGTAGTGAAAATTGAGCAATCACTGTACCGGGAGGCACCAGGGATGGACCTTTACAGACCAGACCAGAAGACCCCTGTCTCTAATTTCTTTCTGTCAGGCTCTTACACCAAACAGGTACTCTTCTGGTCTTAAACTCTAAACCCTAAACCTTGGTCTTGGGTTTGAAAAGATTTGAACATGATTCTTTGTAACCAAGGTCTTGAAGTTGTGGTGTGCACTTGTGCTGGGGTCTAAGGCTAGCATGTTGGTGTTGGTGTTGGGGGGTGGATTTTTTGGGTTGCACATAGGACTACATAGACAGCATGGAGGGGGCGACATTATCAGGGAGGCAGACTTCAGCACGGATCTGTGAAATGGGCCAGTATTTGGCCGAACTTCGTCAAAGATTATCAGACAATGACAACTTTCTAAACCAGTCGAAGCTCATGGATGAGTTGACATTGGTGTAGTTTGGAGAGTCTGAAATTATTTGGATCAGTGACTGCATTGTAGGTTTGATCCTGGATCATGTACGAGTAAGCACGGAGGTTACAATTACAGATTTTATATGGAGGTGTAGATGAAAGGTTGAGCTGACCTCACCCTAATCATTCTGCTCAGAAGTATCTAACATTGGCCTATGATGCTTCTCAAGAAAAGGTGTAATATTCATTATGCAGCTATGCATATCCAACTTTCAGGTGTATTTTTGTTGTGGGGTCTGTTTCTTGGTTGGGTGTGAAGTTGAAGTAGATTGGCGTACAATGGCACAGTGCTGACTGACTCACAAAAATACTTCACTGACTGAGAGCAACTCCACCAGCGCTCAGTATGTGACCCTGTCAAATTAAAATTGGATGAAGAAAAGTCAAAACATGCCAGTTTGGCTCTGCAAAATGGTTTTGACCCAGCATTTTTGCATAGTTTGCTGAGTGTGGTAAAAGGCACAGCAAAGCCTGACACATGATAGATAGGATCTGACTGTTGCTCTCTGTTTCTGATAGGCCAAACATAATGATTGGTCTAGGTGATTTGCTATTAGTTGTCTCCCGCCTATTTGCAGTACCACTTTTAGTTTTATGAGTGGGGTTGGAAAAAAGTAAATAACTAAACTTGGATGTTAGAAATATTTTTGCAGGGTCACATACTGAGCACCACTGGAGAAGCTCTGAGGCATTTTGCATGTATTGCAACAGTTTGAAAAACTGGTGTAAAGTTTTGCATCTTGGAACTTGTATTACCATTTCCTCCTTTTGGTCTACAATCTCAATTTATAAGTTCTGGAGCAAGATGCCTAGTATCTATCTGTCATTGTGCACACTAGTATATATGCTTCCTGCTTTGGACTGACTGAGGAGAAAAGAGAGAAGAAAGACTCAGTTGCAAGGTCAAATAAAATAAAATCAGTAAAGAGCTTTTGCTCTAACTCATGAAAAATAACTTGACTAAACAGAAACTTTTAAATTCTGTTTTCTGAACCTTGCAGCTGGACATACTACTGATGTCATACCACAATGAAATGGCAATGGCAAGGGGTGATCTGTCATCAGGCTCCACTAGGACTGGGTACTGGACGATCAGATCCCACAGGTGTACATCAGAGCTCTGCTTCTCCACATCTGTCAGGTATGTCAGAGCTCTGCTTCTCCTTGCATATAAAAATCCCCAGATCCTCAATGATCATGACACGAGACAACAATAGCAGCTTGTAGTCAATGAATATCATGATCTTGGACCTCCTCCCTTTGCAATGTGTTGTGTTTGTATGGCATGCCACAAAAGCAACCAAAACATGAGAAGACCCTTGCAAGGGCATGGATGCCATTGTCAGTCTTTGAATTTTCACCCAAGATGCCAGTTTTCATCCCTGTATCCTCTTCTCCTCCATATGCTGCATTTGCATTAAACTTTTTCTCTGAGCAAATTTTGTGGTGGGTTCTGTTACCACAAGGAACCCAACAAAGGTTTGAGACAAGATGAGAGATTGGAATAACAAAAGTTGGGTCCATGTGATATGGAGCAAAGAAGTGGGACAGTGGCAGCTGCTGTACTTAGTTTTATCTTGGTCCTGAGAGCTGGATTGCCTCAATATCCCATGAAGAATCTTCCACTAGCTCACAATAGCGATTTGGCAATGCCACAGCCTCTTGGGTCCTTCGGCTTTCTACCTCTCGCCATTGCTCCCACCGCTCAGCCAAACCGTCACCCTCAAGCATTCGCACTACGTCCAACATTTTTGGACGTTCTGCTGGCAACACTTGGGTGCACAGAAGCGCAACCTGAAATTCTCAGCAAAACCCACAATTAACTAAGACAAGTGGTAGTCAATAACAAAAAACTCATGCAATTCTAGTGATTGTCATGTTTGTTGCTCAGAATTTTATGAAAGAAGAAAACTTTGTG
>Ga0209208_10007569_pt1 | contig 14671 bp, 9 predicted proteins | sample S1TSphfallax_3_FD_187694 | JGI IMG/M metagenome (GOLD analysis project Ga0209208, IMG submission 187694) | Host-associated microbial communities from peat moss isolated from Minnesota, USA - S1T2_Fd - Sphagnum fallax MG (SPAdes) (version 2) | ecosystem: Host-associated > Plants > Peat moss >...
GTGCGAGGACCGCGCGCTGACGCTGCTCGACGATCCGCTGCGCTGCCAGGTGCTGCCGCATATGATCGAGGCGGAATGGGATACGCTCGAACTGCTCATGGAATCGCTGGCGCTGGATTATCCGCAACATTTCACCTTGAGCAAAAACGGCGATGCCTGGCGTTGGGTCAACCGGCCGCTCGGGATCGATCAGAGTTTCACGTTCGGCGACACGGCGACGCTGCCCTATCCGCCATTCGAATACATCACCCGCCAGGTGCAGGGCGATTTTACCCTGCAGGATCATCGCGACAATAATTTGTTCATGGATGGCGGCATGGTGACCAGCCAGGCCGACTGGTCCCTGAATTTCGACCTCGGCATGGCATTTCATGAATGGCACGGGCCGGTGCCGGTGGCGCACGAGCTTGGCGTGTTCGACCGGGCGCTCGCTTATCTGCTGCGGCTGCAGCTGGGCAAGCCGGTGCGGCGCCTGAACTGGACGCTGACGGTCAACCCGCGGCTGGATACGTCGCCGGAGAATTACCCGATCTGGGGGCCGGACAAAGCGACGGTCACGCCCGACAATGTCGGCGAAAAACTTTGCCTTCGGGTGGAGTTGCAGACCCTGACGCGGCTGCCCCGGTCCAACGCCATTCTATTTGGTATCCGCGGCTATCTCATCCGGCTGGAGGAGCTGGTGAGGGTGAAAAAATGGGCCCGGCGCCTGCATCGCGTGCTGCGCGACCTGCATCCCGAGATCGCCGAATACAAGGGCATGCCGCGCTACCGGCAAACCATCGTCGATTACCTTGCCGCCTTCGACGATGGCGCGCCCACCACGCCGGGGACCGCACCGGACCAGACGCAGGTTTAGCGACGAGCCGCGTGTGTGGCGCCCGGTTCGACAGAACCGGGCGCGATCACATCTGCATTGACGTCTTCTTATAGGAACGCAACGACGTTCCTACTTCGTTGCCAGAAACGCTTCCATGCTGTCATCGAGCGCCTGCATCCACGGCGTATGATGCACCGGCGCCATGTTGCCTGTCAGGATCGAGGGGAAACAATGCTCGCGATAGGTGAGCACATTTTCCTCCTTATGATGTTTCCATTCCTTGAACTGCTCAGCCATGATTTCCGGTTTGAAGTCGAAGCAATCGGTGAGCTCGATCAGCTCGCGCACATAGGCGCACTGAAAATCGATGCCGTCCGCGGCGGTTTCCAGAGCCTCCTCGCGCGCGCGCCAGGCCTCTGAGTCGGCCTGCATCGCCTCGCGCGTCGGCAGCGTGATGCGGCCGAGGATCACATCGCGCGCGTACCATGCCTGGGCGTCAAACATGTTGAAGGTGTAGTATTGGTCCTGCATGCCGAGATAGATCAGTTTCGGGTTCGCTTCCCAGATCACGCCTTTATAGAGGTCAAGCGGCCATAGCCGGTTTTTGGTTTTGAGCCGCAGCTCGTCGGGCAGGAAGGGGAAGTGGTGCAGGTAGCCCGTGCAAAGGATGACGGCGTCCACGTCCTTGGTCGTGCCGTCCTTGAAATGCGCTGTCTTGCCGATGATTTTTTCCAGGAGCGGCACTTCCGAGAAGGCCGGCGGAAAGGCAAAGCCCATGGGCCCTGAGCGGTAGCTGAACGTGATTTCGGTGGCCCCGTATTTGTAGCACTGCATGCCGATATCCTCGGCCGAATAGCTGCTGCCGATGCAGAGCACGCGCTTGCCCGCGAACTCCGCCGCGTCGCGGAAATCATGCGCGTGCAGCACGCGGCCGGGGAAGGTCTCGAGCCCGGGAAACACCGGCACGTTCGGCGTCGAGAAATGGCCGTTGGCCACGACGACATAATCGAACGTATCGACCGAGAGCCGGTCATTCACGAGGTCGCGCGCGGTCACCGTAAATTTGCCGGTGGCGTCGTCCCATTGCACGTCGCGGACCGGATGGCGGAACCTGATGAATTTGCGCACATCGCTTTTCTCGGCCCGCCCGGCGATATAGTGCCGCAACACCGCCCGCGGCGGGTAGGAGGGGATGGGTGCGCCGAAATGCTCCTCGAAGGAATAATCGGCGAACTCCAGCGCCTCCTTCGGCCCGTTCGACCACAGGTAGCGATACATCGAGCCGTGTACTGGCTCGCCGTATTCATCGAGCCCGGTGCGCCACGTATAGTTCCAGATGCCGCCCCAATCTTCCTGTTTTTCATAGCAGACGATGTCAGGAATATCGGCGCCCTTGCGCTGGGCGGATGCGAACGCCCGCAATTGCGCCAGACCGCTGGGACCCGCGCCAATAATCGCTACTTTGAGCTTCATCCAACCCCCATGATCCGATTTGTGAAAGTTAAAACAAGGTTTATTCTCACGCAATATATTTTAATGAGAAGAACGAAAATTCCGGATGCGGCGCGCCAATATGGCAACCGGCACTGCGACGACGCTGACCACGCAGGCGGGTCTCACGCTCTGACGCGCGTTTTTTCGGGGTCGTAGAACGGAAAACGCGTGATCGTCGCCGGCAGCCGCTTCTGCTGGCCATCGAGACGGCCGATTTCGAAGCTGCCGCCGGTTGCCGCGGCGTGCGCGTCCAGCCTCGCCAGAGCGATGGTCTTGCGCAGCGTTGGCGAACGCGTGACGCTTGTCACCACACCCACCTGGGCACGGCCGGCAAGCACCGGGTCGCCGGAGCCGGGGGCTTCGTTGCCGTCGATGATCAGCCCCACCAGGATGCGGGCGGGGTTGGCGCGCCGTGCTGCGAGCGCGCTTTTGCCGATATAGTCTTCTTCCTTGCGGGCCGGGACGGCAAAGCCGATGCCGGCTTCGAACGGATCAGTCGTGCTGTCGAAATCATAGCCGCCGAAGACGAGGCCGGCTTCGATGCGCAGCATGTCGAGCGCATCGAGCCCCATCGGCGTCAAACCATGGGGTGCGCCTGCCTGCATGATCGCATCCCAGACGGCGGGCGCGTCCGCCGGGTGGCAGAAGATCTCGTAGCCGAGCTCGCCGGTATAGCCGGTGCGGCTGATCATCACGGGGATGCCGTCATAGCCGCCGATCCGGCCGATGGTGAAGCGGAACCAGCCGAGCTCGGCGACCGTGGGCTGCCCGGGCGGGGTCCAGATGATGTCGCGCAGACTGTCGCGGGCGTTTGGCCCCTGCAGCGCAACGTTGTGGATCTGCGCGGTGGCGGCGCGCAGGAACACCTTGCGGCCGCTGGCATGCGCCTGCTCCTTCAGCCACAGCAAGCCGGCATCGTCGCCGCCGACCCACCGGAAATTATCGCGCCCAAGCCGGAACAGCGTGCCGTCATCGACCATGCCGCCATGGGGGTAGCAGAGCGGGGTGTACACGACCTGGCCCGGCGCCAGCTTGCGGACGTCGCGCGGCAGCACGGCCTGCAGAAAATCCTCGGCATCCGGTCCGACGATCTCCATTTTCCTGAGCGCGCTCAAATCGATCAGCGCCACCCTCTCGCGGCACGCCCAGTATTCCGCCAGCGCGCCATGGGCCGGGTAGGAGGTGGGGAGCCAGAAATTGCGGTATTCCGTAAAGTTGCGTGTCAGCGCCCCGGTGCGCGGGGCGAAACCGGTATCCTGGGTGGCGGTTGAGGGTGCGTCTGGCGTCATGCGGTACCCGATCGAGCGTTTGAAGAGATTTTGGGCGGGATAGACGCGCAGCTGGATGGGTGTCAGCATCCAGCCATTCGCGGCGTCGATATCGCATGGGCATGCGGACGCGCCGCAGACCAGTTCATCGAGCGCCCGCAGCAGAACGTAGTCGCCAGGGCGCGACCATGGTTCATCGAACCAGATCGCGTTTTGCGCATCGACATTCGTGTTGAAGAAGAAATTGATCGCGGGCCACCCGGCGCGCGATGCGATGCGATAGGGGGCAAGTGCCGCGTTGAGGTTTTCTGAGCAGTTCGGGTGCCCGAAATAGCCCATGTCCTCGTAATAGCGTGGCGTGCAGGCGAGGTTGAAGGTGTCGTGGCGGCCCACGGTGTCCTGCACCACCTCGACCAGCGCGTTGCGGTCCTCATCGAAAAACTTCGCGTACAGGCCGGGCTTGGGATAGGCTTGGCCGGTCATGGTGCGGGTCGTGGTCGCATCGAGCCCGCGCAGCCGGCCGGCATCGAGGGGGCGGCGGCGGAAGGCCAGGAAATCCGAGCACTGGCGGCCGGCGATGTCGATGATCTGGATGAACTCGCCCTCGTGCACCTCGAAGGAGAGCGCGCTCGCGATGTCGATGGTGAGGTCCAGCCGCGGCTCTGCCAGTGGCTCGGGCAGCCGCAGGACGCCTGGCTGGCGGATCGCGCCGCGCCGGACGAACACGACGGCATCCGATGGCGGGTCCTGTTCCCAGACGATGGTTCTGCCCCCGCGGGCGGCCAGCAGGACGGTAAGCGCCTCCCCCGCTGTCAGAATCTCGCGCGCGCCGGCGGTCGCCTCGGGGCCGAAGACGAGGGCGGCGGGTTGGCCCGCGATGTCGATGCCGCGCCGCCGCAGCCCGGCGAGAACGCGTTGCGCATCCTCGCCGCCATCGGCGAGGGCCTGCGCCACCCCCGTCGCCGCGGCCTTTGCCTGCAGGCCGAGCGCGCCCGGAACGGAGCGGCCATTGACATCGAATGCCAGGAGTTCGACAGCGCCCGGGCCGTCGGAGAGGCTGATATCAAGCGCCTCGCCGGGCGCGAGGGAGAGTACCAGCGTGCCGCCGGCGGGCAGGTGGTAGCGCTCGGTATCCGGCGGCAACGCGAATGCCGGGCCGGGCAGCGCCGGCGGAGCGACTAGCCCTGACATGACGTCCATCGCCCTTTGCGCTGCATTCGACCCCCGCTGCCGATATCATCACGACGTTAAGCGGCGCGCGGCCGCCCCACAACCCGCTACGATAAGTTAGCCGAACTTTTTTTTACTCCAGGGAATAATTTTTCTGGACGATTAAAATTAAGTTCGTTAAAGCCGAAGCACAGTTTGTGAGGGCATTCTTTACGCAATGACCGCTTTTGATTTGGGCGCAGCCGCTGCGTCCGAATCACATCCGTCGTTTATGTCTCTTTTTTGGGCAAAAACGGAGGGAATAAAGGGACGGTGCGTTGATGCGAATGTCGGAGAATTTCGTCAAAACCGTTTCTAACGTCTCAGGAGACATGATGAGCGACATAACAGCAAACGTAAGCGCCGCCCTCTCCGCACCTGGCGCCTTGCAGAGAAAAATCGACTGGAAGGGCGCGTTCTGGGTCGCGAGCGGCGTGCCCGCGCTGGTCCTGTTTTCGATCGGCGGCATCTCCGGCATGGTCGGCAACCTGGCGTTCCTGATCTGGACCGCCTCGATGCTGATGGGCTTCGTGCAGTCCTTCACCTATGCCGAGATCGCGGGCTTGTTCCCCAACAAATCCGGCGGCGCCTCGGTTTACGGCGCGGCCGCCTGGATCCGCTATAGCAAGTTCATCGCGCCGCTCTCTGTATGGTGCAACTGGTTCGCCTGGTCGCCGGTGCTCTCGCTCGGCTGCACCATCGCCGCCGCCTACGTGCTGAACGCGCTCGCGCCCATCCCGATCGCGGGCTCGCCGGAGGTGACCGCCTGGATCGCGGCGCACGGCGCCGGCATCACCGGCGGCGCGACCGCGCAGACCACGGCCGCGATCGCGGCACTCACCCCCGGCATCCGCAACTGGACGCTCTATTCGCAGACCATCGGTCCGGTTGGTTTCTCGCTCAACGCGACCTTCTTCATCGGCGCCGTCATCATGCTGGTGACATTCGCGATCCAGCATCGCGGCATTCTGGGCACCGCGAACGTGCAGAAATATGTCGGGCTGCTGGTGATCATCCCGATGCTGATCGTGGGCGTGATCCCGCTTGTGAACGGCCAGATGAATTACGGGAATTTCTCTCACCTGTTGCCGCTCGCCGCCGCCGGCGCGCCGGCTCTGGGCAGCTGGAACATCTCCGGCTGGACGCTGGTGCTGGGCGCCATGTTCATCGCCGCCTGGTCGACCTACGGCTTTGAAACCGCGGTCTGCTACACCAGCGAGTTCCGCAATCCGGGCACCGACACGTTCAAGGCCATCTTCTATTCCGGCCTGCTTTGTCTGGCGCTGTTCATCCTGGTGCCCTTCACCTTCCAGGGCGTTCTGGGGCTGACGGGCATGCTCGATCCGCACATCGCCGACGGCTCGGGTGTCGCCAACGCCATGGCCAACATGGTGGGCGGGGGTGCCATCATCCATTCCATCATGGTGATGCTGATGATTCTGGCGCTCATCCTCTCGATCATGACCGCCATGGCAGGGTCCTCGCGCACACTCTACCAGGGTTCGGTCGATGGCTGGCTGCCGCGCTATCTCAGCCACGTGAACCCGCACGGCGCGCCGACGCGGGCGATGTGGACGGACCTCGTGGCGAACCTGCTGGTGCTCGCGATTGCGGCGACGGACGCGACCAGCTTCTTCTTCATCCTGGCAGTCTCCAACTGCGGCTATATCATCTTCAACTTCCTCAACCTGAACGCCGGCTGGATCCACCGCGTGGACTCCGGCGCCACCGCGCGCCCCTACCGCGCGCCGACCTGGCTGCTGGCTCTGGGCAGCGTCTTCGCCTTCGTCAACGCGATGTTCATGGGGGCCGGTGCGAAGACCTGGAATCCGGACGCGCTATGGGCGGGCCTCGGCTTCGCGGCACTGATCATTCCCGTGTTCTGCTACCGGCACTACATCCAGGATGGCGGCAAATTCCCCGACAACATGCTGGACGACCTGCATGTCGGCGGCTCGGGCGACGTGACCACGAAACGGGCGGGCTTTCTGCCTTATCTCACCCTGGTGGGCGGCATTGCGGTCGTCCTGATTTCGAACTGGATTTTCACCGGGTAGGATTTCCACAGGGAATTTGATTGGCCGCCAGGCGGCCAATCAAATTCTGGAATAACGCAGCCTGTTTTTTACGCTCAAGACGCGGTGTCGTTGAGACATCGCCATCCCCGTAACTTTCTACTGTTGTGCTTGATATGCCTATTGGCCCAGCTTTCGGCGGCATGAGTAGTTTCCGAGGCTGACATCGCGGGATGGGCGCATCCACTTGTGAGATGTCACACGAGGATGAACATCATGAGCTATCAAACAATCAATCCCGCCAACGGCGAAGTGTTGCAAAGCTTCCCCGAAATTTCGGATGCCGACCTCGAGACGGTGCTGGCGACCGCGCAAAGCGCCTACGACGTCTGGCGTCACAAGAGCTATGCGGAACGTGCGAAAGTCATCGGCAAGGCGGCCGAGCTGATGGCGGCGGAGGTTGAGACCTTCGCGCATACAATGACGCTGGAAATGGGCAAGCGCATCTCCGAAGCCCGCGGCGAGGTTGAATTCTCGTCGCGCATTCTTGCCTACTACGCCAAGAACGCCGAGAAATTTCTGGCACCCGTCAAACTGCATCCGACACGCGGCAAGGCGCATATGGAAAGCAGCCCGATCGGCGTGATCTTCTGTGTCGAGCCCTGGAACTTTCCGTACTACCAGCTGGCGCGTGTCGCCGGGCCGCACCTCATGGCCGGCAATACCATGGTCGTCAAACATTCGAGCAACGTGCCGCGCTGCGCGCTGGCCTTCGAAAAACTGCTGCTGGATGCCGGCGCGCCCAAGGGGCTGTACACCAACCTGTTCGTCTCGCATGCGCAGACCGACAAGATCATCGCCGATGTCCGCATCAAGGGTGTCGCGTTGACCGGCAGCGTCGAGGCCGGGCGGATCATCGCCGGCGGCGCCGGCAAGGCGGTGAAAGTATCCTCGATGGAGCTCGGCGGCGCCGATGCGTTCATCGTGCTCGACGATGCGGATCTCGAGCACGCTGTGAAATGGGCGGTGTGGGGACGGATGTACAATGCCGGCCAGACCTGCTGCGCCTCCAAGCGGTTCATCGTGGTCGAGTCCATGGCCGATAAATTCCTGGACGGCTTCAAAACGGCTTTGAGTGCTTTGAAGGCCGGCGACCCGCTGGATGAGGCAACCTCGCTCGGGCCGCTATCGAGCGAGCCGGCTTTGCTGACCTTGCTCGAACAGGTGAAGGTTGCGACCAGGCACGGCGCCACCGTGGCACTCGGCGGCGAGCGCATCCAGCGCCCCGGCTCCTACATGGAGCCGACGATCCTCACGCACGTGACCAAGGACAATCCGGCATTCCGCGACGAATTCTTCGGCCCGGTGGCGATGTTCTTCCGCGTCAAGGACGAGGACGAGGCGATCGCGCTCGCCAATGATTCCGATTTCGGCCTCGGCGGTTCGGTGTTCACAGCCGACCTCGCGCGCGGCCAGCGTGTCGCGAGCCGCGTCGAAACGGGTATGATGTTCATCAACAACATCGACTGGACCGATCCTGAACTGCCCTTCGGCGGTATCAAGGACTCAGGCTATGGGCGCGAACTCGGCGACATGGGCATCCAGGAATTCGTCAACAAAAAACTGGTGCGTTTCGTCGAACTCGACGCGCCGGTCTGATGATGTTCGTCAACATCGCCGTCTTGTCGGAAACCGCGCCGCGCGAGTCGCGGTTCGCCATGGTGCCCGCGGTCGCCGCCCGGCTGCAAAAGCTGGGCGGCAGGCTGCACATGCTGGCAGGCGGCGGTGCTGCGATCGACCTTGCCGATGCCGCGTTTCCTGACGCGGTGTTGGTAACGGATGCCAAAGCCCTGGTGGCGCACGCGGATGTGGTGCTCGCCGTGCAGGCGCCGGCACCCGCCATCATCGCTGCCATGCAGCCAGGCGCGATCCTGATCTGCTATCTGGACGCAGCGTCGCAGCCGGACCTCGTGAAGGCGCTGCTGGCGCGGAAAATCACCTGTTTTGCCATGCAGAACATTCCGCGCATCAGCCGCGCCCAGGCGATGGATGCGCTATCCAGCCAGGCCGCCCTTGCCGGCTATATGTCGGTCATGCAGGGGGCGAGCCTGCTCAAGCGCGTGCTGCCAAAAATCACCTCCGCCGCCGGCGCCATTGGCCCTGCGAAAGTGCTGGTCATGGGCCTGGGCGTCGCAGGTCTGGAGGCCGTCGCGACTGCGCATCGCCTCGGCGCCGTCGTCGAGGGCTATGATGTGCGGCCGGAGACCGCGGAGCAGGTCGCCTCGCTCGGTGCGACGTTCGTTGCAACCGGCGTGAACGCCACCGGCAAAGGCGGCTATGCGCGGGCACTGACCGCCGAAGAGAACGCCAAAGTGACCGCCGCGCTGACGAAACATATCGCGGCCGCGGACCTCATCATCACGACCGCTGCCATTCCCGGCCGCCCGTCGCCCAAACTTATCAGCAAGGCGCAGGTGGCGGAGATGAAGGCCGGCGCGGTCATCATCGATATCGCCGCCGAAGGCGGCGGCAATTGCGCGGAGTCCGTCCCGGGCGAGACCGTGCGCGTCGGCATGGTGACCATCGCCGCACCGCTCAACGTGCCGTCGCTGCTCAGCGAGGACGCCAGCACGCTGTATGCAAAAAATCTCTTTAATCTCCTTGCCCTGATGCTGAAGGACAACATCATCGCCATCGACTGGACTGACGAGGTGATTGCCCACACGGCGCTCACGCATAACGGCGAGATAATGCACCCACCGGCGAAAGCCGCGTGAGGGGAGGACCAAAAAAATGATCGGCGTCACCGGTTTCATAGGGCTTTACATTTTCATGCTGGCGGCTTTCGCGGGCTGGATTATCATCGGCCGCGTACCCGCCATTTTGCATACGCCGCTGATGTCGGGCTCCAACTTCGTGCACGGCATCGTCGTTATTGGCGGCATTTTCGTGTTGCTGAACGCGGTGACGCCGGCCGAACAAGGCATCGGGTTTTTTGCCGTGCTGCTCGGCGCGGGCAATGCGGCGGGCGGCTTCGCGGTCACCGACCGGATGCTGGCGATGTTCAAGACGAGCGACGCGCCGGTAAAAAGGAAGACAAGAAAGTAGTTCTTTTTTGAAACAAAAGAACCAAAAAACTTTTGGTTTTGGCGGGCTTTGGCCGTGCCACTCGCACCGGGAGTAAAATTTTTGCGGGGCTTTTTAAAAAAGCGACCGCTTCCTTAACAAAAAGGCCTTACCCATGCTGCATCAGTTGCCGCTCTTCTGCATCGCCGCCGCCGATCTCGGCGCCGCGTTCCTCCTGCTCTACGGCCTGCACCGCATGGCATCCCCGGTCACGGCGCCTTCCGGCATAATGGTCGCCGGCATCGGCATGGCGGTCGCGATTTTGGCGAGCTTCCTCGGCGCATTTTCGGTGACCGGTGCGGCGCGGCCGCTGCTGCCCGAAAATCTGGTGATCGCGGTGGTGGCACTTGTGCTGGGCGGCGGGATCGCCTGGTTCGCGGGCCGGCGCGTCGCGATGACGGCGATGCCGCAGATGGTCGCGATCTATAACGGCATGGGGGGCGGTGCTGCGGGCGCCATCGCCGCGGTCGAACTTTTTGGGCACCACGCCGGCGGGTCCACGGCACTCGCGGTCACGCTGCTCGGCGCGCTGATCGGCGCCATCTCATTCTCCGGCTCCCTCATCGCCTGGGCAAAACTGCAGGAGCTGTTGAAACACCCTTGGCGCTTCCCCGGCCAGCGGATCGTCAACGCCACCGTCTTCGTGGCGACGGTCGGGCTTGGCGTGTACCTGCTCGTGACGACGCCATCCGATACCCTGATCATCGGCTTCTTCTGCCTCGCCATGCTGGCCGGGATTCTCCTCACCCTGCCGATCGGCGGCGCGGACATGCCGGTGATCATCTCCATCTATAATGCGTTCACGGGCCTTGCCGTCGGCCTTGAAGGTTTCGTCCTGCAAAGCCCTGCGCTGATGATCGCCGGCATGGTGGTCGGCGCCGCCGGCTTAATGCTCACTCTGGTCATGGCGAAAGCGATGAACCGCTCGGTCGCCAACGTCGTCTTCTCGAATTTCGGCGATGCGCCGAAGGCGTCCAGGAGCACGATCACCGGCGAGCTCAAACCGACCGAAGCCGCGGATGCCGGCGTGTTCATGCGCTACGCGGCAAAAGTCATCATCGTGCCGGGCTACGGCCTCGCCGCCGCGCAGGGTCAGCAGAAACTGTTCGAATTCGTCAAGCTTCTGCAAGCCGACGGCGTCAATGTGCGCTTTGCCATCCATCCGGTCGCCGGCCGGATGCCCGGCCAGATGGATGTGCTGCTCGCCGAAGCGGGCGTGCCGTATGACATGATTTTTCAACTCGAAGACATCAACGATGATTTTGCCACGACCGACGTTGCGATGGTGATCGGCGCCAACGACGTGGTCAATCCGGCGGCGCGCACCGATAAATCCTCGCCGATCTATGGCATGCCGATCCTGAACGTAGACAAGGCCAAACAGGTCTACGTGCTCAAACGCGGCACCGGCAAAGGCTATGCGGGCATTCAGAACGAGCTGTTCTACAGCCCGAACTGCAACATGGTTTATGGGGACGCCGCGGCGAGCCTCGCGAAGATGATCGAGGCCGTGCGCGGTCTCGGCAAGGCGGCTGCGTAGAGAGCGCTTCTTCTTCGAAAAAGATTTTTATCAATTTTTCGCCAGGAAATTTTCAAACTTCCCGTGTAAAATTTAAAAAATTTTTTGCGGAGCTTTTTTATAAAAAAGCGACCGCTTTCTTACCTTAAAACCATCAACGCGCACAAGGAAAACCAATGAACACCGCAAACATCCCATCAACCATGATGGCAGCCACCGTCGTCGCATTCGGCAAGCCGCTCGAGCTGCGCGAATGGCCGGTTCCAGTGCCGGGTGTGAACGAGATACTGGTCAAGACCGAAGCCTGCGGCGTTTGCCATACCGACCTGCACGCCGCCGACGGCGACTGGCCGTTGAAGCCGGCGCCGCCCTTCATTCCCGGGCATGAGGCGATCGGCACCGTGGTGGCGATGGGCGATGGGGTGACGTCCGTAACCATGGGCGAGCGTGTCGGCGTGCCCTGGCTTTATTCCGCCTGCGGTCATTGCGAATATTGTCTGACAGCCTGGGAGCCGATCTGCGCTTCGGCCAAGTTTGGCGGGTACACGCAGAATGGCGGCTTCGCGCCGTATCTGATCGCCAATCCGGACTATGTCGCGCATATCCCGGCTGGATTGAGTGCGAGGCAGGCGGCGCCGCTGATCTGCGCTGGCATCACCACGTATAAGGGGATCAAGGAGACTGAGGCGAAAGCGGGGCAATGGATCGCCATTTCCGGCTGCGGCGGTTTGGGGCATCTCGGCATACAATACGCCAAGGCGATGGGTCTGCTGGTGTGCGCCGTGGATGTCGACGATGGCAAGCTGGCGCTCGCGCAAAAGCTTGGCGCTGACGCGATCGTCAATGCGCGTCATGATGATGCGCTCGCCGCGGTGCGTAAAGCGACCAATGGCGGCGCGCATGGCGTGCTGATCACCGCCCCCTCCTTGCCTGCGTTTACGCAGGGGGTGGAGATGACCCGCAAAAACGGCACCTGTGTCCTGGTCGGCCTGCCGCCTGGCGAGTTTCCGCTGCCGCTGTTCGATGTCGTGGCCAATTGCATCACCATTCGCGGCTCGTTCGTGGGCAATCGCGCGGACATGGCCGAGGCGCTCGATTTTGCGGCGCGCGGCAAGGTGACCGCGGATATCGAAATACAGCCGCTTGCCGCCATCAACGATGTTTTCATGCGCCTGGCCGAAGGCAAGGTCGCCGGCCGCGTCGTGCTGAACTTTGAGGAACGCTGAGGAAGACCGCTTGCCGCGCCAGAACGAGCCCGATGCCGGAACTTTCGTTTAATTTTCGTAAAACGAGGTGCCTGAGCCGTTAATGCGCGGCGGCCGCCGCCTGCTGTGGCGGCACAACTTTGCGCATCAGGGGCACCAGGCACGCAGCGATCACGAATGCCAGCATGACCGCCTGAAAGGCGTCGGCGTAGGAGAGCGTTTCCGCCTGTCTATAAGTCATCGTCCATAACTCTTGGAGCGCCGCCTGGTGGCCGGCCGCTGGCGAACCGAGACCACCACTCAGCCGCGCCGTAAGTTGCGCCAATTGTCTGTTTGCCGGTCCGCTGGCCGCGGTCACGTTCGACGCGAGCCTTTGGAAGTGGAAGTTCGTGCTGTCGTTCAACACCGCGCCGCAGACCGCGATGCCGACGGCGCCGCCCAGATTGCGCATCATGTTGAACAGCCCGCTGGCATATTTCAGCCGCGCCGGGCTCAGACTGCCCAGCCCCAGCGTCACGCTCGGCGCCACGCACCACACCTGCGGGAATCCGCGCAGCACCTGCGGCCAAAACAGCTGGTCACCGCCCCAGTCACTCGTGATCGCCGAAAAACTCCACATCGAAATGCCGAACATCGCCAGCCCCGCCATCATCAGCCACCGCAAATCCACTTTTCGCGCGGCCAGGATGTAAAACGGCACCCCTATGATCGACGCCGCCCCGGTTGAAAAAATCGCAATCCCCGTTTGCCAGGCGGAAAACCCGCGCACATAGCCCAGAAACAACGGCGTCAGATAAATCGTCGAAAAAATCCCGATACCGGTCACAAACGATAGAAAACATCCCAGTGCAAAATTGCGGTTCCCGAAGGCGCGGAAATCCACAACCGGCTTGTCCACCATCAAACTGCGCATGATGAACGCGACCAGCGACAGTCCCGCGATCCAGGCGCACAGGCAAATCGTGCCGTCGCTGAACCAGTTCCACCTCGTGCCCTCTTCCAGCACATATTCGAGCGTGCCAAGTCCCACCGCCATCAGCGCGATCCCGACATAATCGGCATCCCCCAGCAGCGAGAAATCCGGCTTGTCGATCTTCACCAGCGCCGCCACCCCTGCGGCCACCATCAGCCCCGGCACCAAATTCACGTAGAACAGCCAGTGCCAGTTCAGCGCATCCGTGATGAAGCCGCCGATCACCGGACCCAGAGTCGGCGCAACCGAGGCGATGGTCCCGATCACCGCTGCCGCGTAAACCCGCTTCGGCCCCTGAAAATAGTGAAACGAGCTCGTGAACACGGTTGGAATCATCGAGGCGCCCAGCAATCCCTGCAGCGCGCGGAAAAAAATCATGCTGTCGATGTTCCAGGCCAGGCCGCACAGCATGCTGCTCGCCGTGAATCCCAGTGCCGAGGCGGTGAAAAGCCAGCGCGTGGAGAACACCCGCGTCAGCCAGCCAGATAAGGGGATCACGATGATTTCCGCGATCAAATAAGCGGTCTGCACCCAGGAAATCTGGTCCTGCGCCGCTGAAAGGCCGCCGCCGATATCCTGCAGCGAAGACGCCACGATCTGGATATCCAGCAGCGCAATGAACATCCCCACGCACATCACGGCGAACGGCAGAACCGCTTTCACGGCGCGCGCGTATCGACGGTGGCGATGACCGAAAGCCCCGGCCGCAGCAGCCCGAGATCACCGGCGGCGCCGTCCAGAACAATCCGCACCGGCACGCGCTGCACGATCTTGGTGAAATTCCCGGTGGCGTTTTCCGCCGGCAGAATGCTGAAAACCGCACCGCTCGCCGGCGCCACGCTTGCGACCTCGCCGGTGATTTTTGCATCCGGGAGGACGTCGGCGGAAATCGTCACGTGGTCGCCCGGCCGCATGCGCGCGAGCTGGTCTTCCTTGAAATTCGCATCGACCCATAACCCGCGCGCCGGCACGATTGAGACGAGCTCAGTCCCGGCGCTCGCGTAGCCGCCCACATGCGCCGCGCGGTTGCCGATCACGCCGTCAA
>Ga0209208_10007571_pt1 | contig 14670 bp, 11 predicted proteins | sample S1TSphfallax_3_FD_187694 | JGI IMG/M metagenome (GOLD analysis project Ga0209208, IMG submission 187694) | Host-associated microbial communities from peat moss isolated from Minnesota, USA - S1T2_Fd - Sphagnum fallax MG (SPAdes) (version 2) | ecosystem: Host-associated > Plants > Peat moss >...
AATTATAATATACATATGAAGGGAAAAAGTAAAAAGTGAAAATGATATAAGTAATGAATTTATGAATTTCTATTTAAATTTCACTTGGGCCATAATATATTACATTGAGATTATAAAAATTAAAAGTAAAATTAAGTTATGAATTTAAATACTTGTGAAACAAAATGATTGAATTGATAATGTGATCTCAAATGTGAAATGAGCTTGATTATGACATTATATTATTTTAATTAATTTGTGTGATTTCACAGTTTTAATTTTCATAATTAAATTTGATAACATTTGAAAGTAATGTATTTTATTTACTATTGACATCAGATTCACGGAAATCAATTTAGAATTTATGAATAAAATATATGTGAAATAGTTTCATTGTGAAATAAACAATCTATATGAAAGCATGGTAACATATACCAAAAACAATTGATGAATTAAAGGATAGTTTAAAAATGAACCTATTTTTGACATAAGTACAAAAAAATAGATTCAAAATTTGAAGAACTATATATAATAAAAGTAGGGAACAAATACTTTTGAAATTGACTAGTCAATATGGCATTCAAAAATATTTTTTCATTGGAAATCTTTATATATATATATATAAAGATCATATTATATTCAAATAATTTATTTTTTAAAATTGTACATTTTTCTCCATGTTAAAACATACTTGAAACAAATGTTACTTTGTGAAACATAAATTCAAATTGCATTTAAAAAAATTATTTTCAAATTACTTTTACAATGCAAAACTAAAAAATTAATACACAATAATCGAGAAATATTTTTTATTTTATCATTCAAGTATTAAAAAATGAAAGTATTATTATTTTATAATAGTTTTTAATGCTACTTTTTGTTGGCTTGACAAGTACATCATCAAGGTAAATTTTTACTTTATTTCATTATCTTGCTTGCAATTACATTACCTTTGAAATCAAAGACATGTACATTTGGATTCATGGCTTAAGTCAAAATGAAAATGTTTGTATGAAAATATTAATCATGTAACTATGTGTAATTTATAACATAAATATTTGCAATCTCTCTACAAATTGTTCAAAGTTCATTTTGTTTTAACAATATACAAGAAAAAAATCACACGTCAAAATTTGAACATTTCATCAATTTGAGAAGGGCATTTTCATAATTATGTGTTGAGATTATTTGTCACAAATTGAAAGTGTGATGGATAATGTATGTTAAAATGAAAAATTTGGAAAAAATGCAGTTGTGAAATTGCCATCCATGTGCGTATAATTGTGAATGGCATATTTGTAGACATGACATCTATGAATGGATTATGAAAACAAGTAGTCAAATGTGCATGTAATTAAAAACATAATCACACATTGTCACAACCCTAGCCTTGGGCTTATGACCAAGGTTATAGCAAGAAAAGAGGGATAGGGTCAAAAAAAATTCAAACATTAATTAATAAGGGAGTTTAAAGAGGGTGAAAAAACATTCTCACATGAAATGCAATGTGTGGGACTCATTTTGGGAGTCAAACTTTAAAAGAGCCATGCATTTTTGGAATATTAAAAAACATTGGAGAACACTAAGAAAAGTCAAACAACATGTTGAAAAATTTAGGTAGCACATTGTGATTGTCAAGAGCATTGGGGCTTACCTCACTAAATAAGATGTTAGGAGCATTGGGGGTTAAAAATGCCATTTTGAAAAGCACACCAAAGTGTTGGGGATCACATTGATGTGCCTAAGATGATCCTTGAACAAAGTTTAGAAGGTAAATCCAAACTATAAATGTAAAACAATTTTTGAAAAAAAATGAAAAAGAAAACCATGAAGGTGGGACATTGTGAAAGGGGGAATTGAGAGATGGATTTGGCCTATGATTTTTGTATGGAACTTTGAAGAAATGCAAGAGAAAATGTGGTATGAAATGCAAATGTGCGTAAAGATTGTAGAACATGTGTTTCATGTGGTAGCATTTTTGTTTTCTTTCTTTTTAGGCAAACCCATCTTTGGGTGATACCATTAGGAATGTCACACCTTGATTTTTATGGACCCATTGAATTTAAAACAAAGCATAGGAACGCTTAAATAAATATTTTCATTTTAAAAAAATGAATACATTTGTTAGGTTCCACAAATTTTGAAATTTCAAAAATATTAAAAATATTGTGTATTTTGATGTTCCCAATCATTGTATTTAAAAAAGTTTTAAGAATGTAACGCTTGTCACTTTCCTTGAATTTTTTGATTAGGAACACAAATTGGAACATCATTTGAGAATGTTTTTGGGTTTTTTTTTCCTAAAGTAATTTTGAAGTCATTTTTATTTTAGTTTTTTTATTAAGAAATTAATTGAATAAGTATAATTTATTTATGAATTTCCAAAGTTAAGGCTATTGATTCCTAAAGGGCCCATCTTTATTAGGAATAATTATGTTAAAAAAATTCCATTTTTAAAATTCCAAAATAAATTTCAAGCCATATATTAGTGCATGCAACATGGATAAACATGAGGAAAAAACAATTTATAGTTGTGAAAATGTTTAAAGGGAAGGGCCAAGGAAAATGACTTGGCCACTTTTGGTTTTTAATGAATTCTTTGAGGTGGTTCCTAGTAATACCACCTACCTTACTTTCCTTTTTAGAATATAATTATGATTTAATGTAATTTGATGTAAAATATTATGGTTCTGAAATTAATTTATTATTACTTGGGTTACACCTCAAATAACTTTCTCAAATATAAAGGCTTGTTGGGAGGTAGCTATTGCATGATGATAGGCCAGTATGTAGGCAATTTGATGGAAGGTAACAATATCATTACAAGCAAACAACAAGGTGGCAAGCAATGTTTGACCAACAACTTTCATAGATATTCATATATGTGAGCTAGAAGGTGGCTACCTTCCTACCTACTATATGGATAATTGAGAATCTTAGTTTATTTTTTGTCTTCCATTGTAATTTGTTGATGTTATGTTGAAAGGTAAGATTATTTTCCCCAGGCTAGTCATTGAAGATTAACCTTTTTCTTGTAATTTAAAAAAGTTTTACTAAGCAACCCCTTCTCCAAGTGTTATTTCTTGGGCTATCATATTCATAGTCTTATAATTATGTTTGACAACTTCAAACCTACCTACAAAGCTACAGCTCTTGGCACTTGTTTGAATATGAAAAAACGCATGGCTAGACATGCATACCTCCTTTCCCCATATGAACCTACTACCTTCTTTTCCATCTTCCTTTCAATTTAGAGGGTCCAATTTGTCTAGTGGAAGCAACTCTAGGACATAATTACTACCATAATTTTACTATTGCAAACAAGCTATAACCCATTACCTTATGTTTTGATGAGGTGTCCAACAATTTCATAGGTAAATGTTTTTTTTTCCCCATCCTTCCAATTCTTCTAATGTCAAACAAACTTGTAACTCATCACATATGATGGTTTATATAGGATGCAAATTTTCTTTTTGAATTTGAAGGATGCATAAGTTTTGGCGTTCGTATTGGTTGTGGCAAATAGGCTTTAAAAGCTTCATGAACCAACATTTCAATGCCTATTGTGAACTTTTAATCTTGGGATGCTTGACAAACAACAATGAATAAATATATTGAAGGCCATTTAAAAGGTGAAAATATGGTTGATAATTTAGATATTGATTGACTTGCAAAATTATGTGTGAGTTACTTTTGTTCAAATCAACATTGAGTGAATATCATTTTTTGTTAAGAACCACCAATAGTTAATATGAACATATTTATGGCATTGTATATATATATATGTATAATCAACTTTTGATGCCTTTCATTTATTTGAAAATTTAATTTTACTATTTCATAAAAAGAAGGAACACATGATGGCTCTTTTTTTTAAGGTTTGAAATATGTAATAAAACGTAGTACAACCATTTGCTCCCTTGAATGGGTAAATTATATTTCATGCCAAAAACAAGTATAAAACAAATGATGAACATATGATTTATTTTCTTGAAAATAGATCATCCTTGCACTTGTTGCAATTGATTTTTTTGCGTAAATGATGTGTAAGTGGAAGTAGTTCACTTACTAACCTACTAAAAATAAATATTTAACCTCCGTTAATACATATGTGATATATATATAGACACACACACACACACCAAAATGTATACCATATATTAATTATAAATTATTTTCAAAATATATATAACCTTATTATAGAACTAACTACATTATAATTTCTACCCAAGAACTCATATATGGCACCCCATTTTTTTTCATATATATTTTTAATTCAAAGAAGAGTGTCCCCCTAATGGTAGTTGCCACCCATTTTGCGATACTCACCTAACACTATAGTTCAAATTTGATTGAACCCCATTTGATCTATTGATTTGTGCTCTCTTCAATGTGAAAAAACCCTTAATCCTTAAACATCACAACGGACCAATATGATCCTCCACCTCATTGTTTCTCCTACCTACAATGTAGGAGGCTAAAAACTAACACCCCTATGGTATAGGGGACATGTCATAGCATCTTTTTTACACTTCCAATGTCCCATTTAGATTTTTCGAGCCACGCTGGCAGGTTATTTCAAGCTTGGGCAGCATCTAAGAACTCCACCTCCAAATTTTTCTCTTTGCCCATGTTACAAGGGAACATGTGAGATGGGTCAGCTCATACAAGGTGCGCAGAACACATCAAATGGCCAATTTTGATCATCCATTTCTTCCTCATCTCAACTTGATTTTGCAAAGTAATTTCTTTTCACATCATTCATATAGATGCCTTCTATTTACTTTAGAATTTGTATAGTAAATAAAGCATGGTATCTTGGTGCAATCCTTCAAAAGCTTGCAATTCTGAAACCTGTCCAAATTAACTTTAAAAACTAAACTTTCAATGGTGGGAATTTTCCATTTCTGAACCAAATCTTATGCTTTGCTTAAATCAAAGGATTCAGGTTGAAGTCATCTACAACTGTATGGAGTTGGGTTTTTGAGATTTTGACAAAATTCATGACTTTTGGGCACATTTGTGAGGGTTGGTCTGACTTTTGGATCGGGACTCTTTTGGTCAAATGTCGATTAAGGGTTAAAGCTTCATTACAATGAACTTGAATTCTCTAAACCACTATTTGATATTGTATCATGCCACTTAGTGAATTACAGAGTCAAGTTAACTCTGAATTCAGAGTCATCTAACCTCTGGTTCTACGTTTAATTTGACCTCTGGTTCTAGTTAATTCAACTCTGGCTAAACTCTGAATTGGTTACTTGCAATGACAACTGACAACTCGCATTGGATTGTTTTGGGCACCAATAATCTTGAAGGAAGCTCAAGCAATTACACTTTGAAACATGTTGACCATGTGTCCAACAACTAAAGTTTGTTGCATATGAAAAGTGTGATGAGATCCAAAATCTGTTGGGGGCTTGAAATTATTCATCACCCCCTTGCATATCTTGCAAAACCCCTTGATGAATGTTAATTCTTTGGATGTGAGGCTAATAACAACTTCAAGACTTGCTCTGATCTTTTTTAGTGTAATTGGAGGGCATGTAACCCAGTGTATTACATTTTGGATTTTGGCAATCAGTTAAGACCTTGAAGCATATCTATTTTTTAATCGAGGATTTCTAAAGTTTGCAAATATTGAGGATTAGTGTTGAAAGTCAATGTATTGTTCATTTTCATAGTTGATAATAAAAATTGCTATCCCTAGTAAAATATATTTCAGAAATGTAATTAATTGAAATTGGATTGAAGTTTGATTCCTAAGAGAATTTTTTTTTTATAGGATAATTCTAGAAAGGTTTTTCCTTTTTGAATTAGAGTAGCACAGACCACCATTTACTTTTTATGATCCACATGAATATTAACATTTATTTTCATATTACAAAAATAATTTGTATATTAAATAAGGATAATGCATTCATGTTCTCAAAATGAATTACATGTTTGTATAACATATGAAGATATTATAAACAACCTTGCCATGATAAATTAGAGTTTTTTTTTGAAAAAAAAAGGTTATTGCAAATGCCCTTTCTATCTTAAATATTAGAGTTTAGAAAACAAGTGAGGTTTTTGTTTTACAATCAATGAATTTAGAAACCAACTTTCCAATTGGGCTGTCTAGTTGCTTTGTTCACCTAGTTTAAGGGAAGGCTAGGCTTTGACTGAGGAGTACGGGTATGGTGGATGTAAGATGTGGGGTGCTACATTGAGGGTAGTGCCGTTCATTTGCATGAGGTGAAACAGACATGTTGTAATGTGTTAGTAATTAGCTGAAAGATATAATTTTGACAAAAGAATATTTCTAAGTGTGGTGAAATAGACATGTTGTAGTGTGTTTTGTAATTAACTGAAAGATATTTTGAGACAAAATAATATTTCTAAGGATGGTGAAATAGACATGTTGTAGTGTGTTTCGTAATTAACTGAAAGATATTATTGCAACAAAAGATTATTTCTGAGGATGATAAAATAGTCCCATTTAATGCATGGTTGCCTAAATGGTCTCCATGATTTGGTACAAGCTCAAAAAACACATTAAACCTGGCACTTTCTGAAGAATGTAATTAGTTTAAAAAAATTGCATAACTTTCTCACAACAGTAAAGTTATCCATAAAGTCAGGCGATTAGGGGGCGAGTTCGGCCAATTTCGGCATCAGAAGGGCATTAAATACCTAACTGGGAATGAAAATTTTACAAAACGAAATAATGGGAACCAAACTAAATTTTCCACCAATTAAAAAACTTTCCTGAGCGCCTCCACTGCTGTTACATATATTCTCATTGCTCCTACCTGTACAACTACTATAATTATTGTCAAACCTTGTGCATTAAAAGCTGGGTTTTAGCATTTCACACTGAGATTTAATAAAATTTCCTTACTTTGTGGATACCATTGAAAGAGGGGATAGGGGGTGAAAACAGAGGGGATAAGTGACTTTACAGATAAGTCTATTGGAGACCATTTTTTGGTTCTTGCACACCCCTTCACTGATCAATTTATGATCCTGCAGGTTGTGTTTTTCCCACAGTAAAAATAGTGAGACGCTAAACACCCCTCATCGAGCTCTGTCCGGCACAAATCTCGGACCTTTGTCAGTCGAGTTGTTTCGCCACATCACAACACCAGGCCTGCCTTTCATCGCTGTCTGCAGAACATTTCATCATCGTCAAAGGTTGTTCCACCATCGGCAGTTGATATCAAATGTTTTGCATTGTAGAAAGTCTTGGTTGTTTTGCATTTTTTAATTTGTAAACTAAAAATAGACACTATGTTCAAATAGGGTTTAGGTTTGAAAAGCATGAACTTGGTTTTGGAGGGTTAGTGCACTAGTTGAATGTAGCCTCATTCTACAGGATCAGAAGTTATGCACTTCAAAACATAACAATTTTGCTGGTCTTTAGAATACTACGAGAAGTACATAGGAATCACCACATTCTTGTGGTGAGTACAGAGGAGTCACATTGGGTTTGCAATGAGGAGTATAGAGGAATCACATTGTCTTTGTAGTGAGGGTGAAGGGTTTTTAATATCTGTAGTACTATTTGTAAGTTCTTGTTTGCATTATTGAGATTTATGGTTTACATAATTATGCAAGCACTCATGGAGCTGATATAGACATATTAACAAGGAGCCGAATGCAAATCCAAATGATGTTGTCCTAATGCATCACCTAGTGTCCTCACTATTGAAGCAATTGCAAAGGTTCGAGTTTCTACAGTGCTGCTAGATGTTAGAGAAGCAAATGTTTCACAACTAGTAGAAGTCAAAGGCGGAAAAGTTCATGGCGTAGGGCATAGAAAATTCTGGTGGCACTATGTTTATAGGATGGGAAAGAGATCGTCATTACTTACTATTGGAGGCCTTGTCGATTTATGCACAAGAGGATCCTTACATGATCAAACTCCTTGGTCGACAGAAATATATTGACATTGTCACCAAACCTCCAGAAGGATGGGAAGATGGAGTATGTATTTCATATCCTATTTACCTCCAAAAGTTGCAATGAACTTGCTGCCATGACTTTGGAATGTTCGTGTTGAAATGATAAACAATTGTTTTTATATTTATAAAACCAAAAACAAAACCAACTAAAATTTCTTTTGCAAATCTTTACATTGTAGGAAGTTAGTGTGACTACTTGCAAGTATGTCTATAGAACTTGCAAGTTGTTAGTATGTAGAGCTGAATTTGTTTTCCTCCAACTATTGGCACTCGGATGGAATATCATGTGGAAGGCAGTGGGAAGTTTTGCATGTTAACATATTGTAACTTAGTTTAAATTCTACTTACACAAATTCTTTGGGTGGATGGGTGTGGAAACACACTAAGTGTTAAAATTTAATATTATTTGAACATCAAATTAGGTTTCTTTTAAGATATTGGAGGAGTGAATTTTTTTTTGGGCCCTGTTACTACTTTTCTTTAATTATGCGCATATTTAAGTCACCATAAACTTAGTTATAGTTTTTATGCTTGCATCGAATTTTAATGTCTTTTATTTATTTAAATCTTAATATTAGTACTTGATCAAATAAAAAAGAACACATGACATATTTACAAAATTCAATAAAAGTGTCCACTAGACACAAAATTTAAGATTTGAAAAGAGATGCGATTAATCTAGTTAAAGAAAATGATTGCAATACAATATGGACTAGGTTTGCAAAACTTGAAATGGGTCATTGATTTATCTTAGAATTTTGAGTAGGCTCAAAAGCCAGCATAAGATCCACTTCATGGTTTATAGCTATGACATTTTTTTTTGCAATTGCTAAATTTACGTTAACTTATATTTAGGCTAGATATGAAACAAGCATGTTGGATTCTATTTTCAAATATTTTTCCTTTACAGTTAGTTGACTTCAAGACTTTAAAGGAGTCTAAACTTTTTAATTGTTTATAAAATTTACCTCCAAAATATTAAATGAGAAACTTAAATTTTGAACTAGTGTCAATACTATCCAAATTTAACTACCTCCTCTCCCTGCCCCCCTTCCCACCATAAGCAAGTACACACTTTGTCCAACTTTGCATCTCTAGCTTATGTTGGGCAAAAAGAATCAGTCAAACAATTGGTGTAAAACCTTTAACATCATATATAAGTCAAGAAAGGATAATATCGCTCTTTAAGAGCACCTCCACCGGTGCTCAGTATGTCACTCTAGATAATAAAATTAAATGTCTAAGTATAGCATTTTTTTTTGAGCAACCCCACCAATGAAATTGCATATACATGGGAACTAGTAATAGCAACCACCTGGACTAATCATTTTGATCGACCAATCAGAAATACTTGGCCACAGTCAGGTCCAATTTATTACACTCTTTTTTGCAGGTGCACAACTCTGTTGTGCATTTCACCAGCCACTGCAAGCTGCATGAATTTGGTGCAGAAAAACGAATTTCCTGAGCTAAACCGGCAGATTTTGACTTTCTCACAACAAATTTTACTGTCTGGAGTCTCATACTGAGCACCAGTGGAGATGCTCTAAGCTCAATAACACACACAAAGACTCCCACATTTCAGCCCCTCCCCTACTGACCCAAACTACGAAGGAGGCTTGCTTTAATCTTGTAATAGATCATGAGACCTAGGGGACGGTGCTTATGAGGTGGGTGAGCCCTGTTAAAGTGACACGTGGACTTGATGACCTAATAATCCGTAAAGCATTGACACTTTTTTTTCCTCTGTATTTTCAAGTTGCTCCCCAGCCATGAAGGCCACAATATAAAGGAGCATCAACTTTCTTGAAAATCATCAACTATTTGTGTAAGTTAGTGGGTTCAAGTTAGCCACATTCATCACTTGGGACTATTTGAGCATAAGCTTGCACGAAAGAGTTTGGTAGGATCTAAGGAACAAGTTTGTGTCCTTCATTTGGGTAGTATAGTTGAAATTCATTCTATTATGTACCACAGTTTGTAACATCATCATCATCACTTGCAGGGAGTCCAACATTGCAAAAAAGAGAGACCTTAATATAGTTAGAGTTGTAGAAGGAAATTATTAAGGAACTGGGTATTACTACTTCATTTGGGTACATTAGAATTTACCTCCTGACAACATTGATCATCACTTGGAACTGCTAATGTAATGCAGGTTTGCAGAAGAAAATCTTGGGTTAGGAAAAGGATCAGCTGAAGCTTTTGTGTGTACTAAATTACTTGAATTTGGGTACCCAAATTCTACCACGACGTGCAGGCAGGCAGCAGTGAACTATCACTTGGGAAGTCAGACTTCTTGCAGTTTGCAGAAGAAGATTCATTTGTGGTAGGAATTGGATTGAGCAGTCTAGTTGTGCACTACACTTTCATGTAGGTTACACTAGAATTCTAGTGCATACTTACAAAATTGTAAGTACCATCACAGCAGCTCTGAAAAAAGTCTGTCAATTTTGTTTTGGTTTTGTTTTGGGTTCAGAGTCGTGGGTACTTAAGAATTCGATGGCAATGAACAATCATGGAGCTGGAGGTAATTATCAGGAGTTCCATAGCAGTTCAGTGCAGCAGGCACCTCAATCTCTCCAAATGCCTGCTGACGATGATGATCCAGCTGTACATTTAGCTGCACCTGCAAGTACTGTTGATGGAGAATCTTTACCAGTTACAGTTGAACACAACTGCGTCTCGAACTCTGGAAGAACGATGAGTCTTCCACCTTCAGCAGAATCCGCCCATGTGATCGGCAAAGGTATTATAACAAACATGCCAGCTGCACCAAAATCCAATTCCCAGCTCAATGTTCAACATTTTGTAGCTGCTCTGTGAATTGTTTCTTGAAGTTTGTTCTAATTCTCAGCTGGCAAACTCTCTCATTATCTAAGCTGAGAATCTAATTAGAAACAATTCGTTCTTTGGGAATCTATATCTAGAAGAGCAACTAGATGATGAGTCCAAGGTTTTGGATTTACTGTGTAATTTGTTGCTGTTGTTGTTGGTTTGTAGATCCATGGTGCGTGGTGGGATTCAATTTGATAGCTGCCAGTGACAGCAGTTACGTCTTGGGTTATTCTTTATCTCATGATGGCACATTTAGGATGGATCGCTGGGCCCATTATCATGTTCCTGCTCATTGTTGTCTCCTACAACAATTGCTTGTTGGGTAGTCTTCATGAAACTGGAGGGAAGCGCCAAATTCGAACCCGTGATCTTGCCCACTACATCTACGCTACTACGACATCCTGTGCACGAGCAGCTAGTTCAGAAAGTTCAACCAGTTAAAAATGGATTCCATGTATGTTCAGAGAAGGGAAGACTAGTACTAGAGTCAATCGATGAACACATTATATACATTTATATGCTAGAGTCTTTTGGTATAGGAGAAGGGCCTGCCTAGGGGCACGGAACCTGAGTAGAGGCCCTTCCGTGATTTGAGATCTGTGCCCGAGGCCAGTAGGCAGAGGAACAGGTCGAAAATCACGGAAGGGCCTCTACTCAGGTCCTTTTCCTACTTAAAGCAGAGCTCGGATTTTTTCACTTTTTAGAAATAGTGACAGGCTGGCTGGTACCTTCCACCGCAGAAAATCCCGCTTGCTGAAAACAGGTTTCTTCAGGCAGGGAGCTGAAAATACAAAGGAAAAATCCAGGCAATGCTTTACGGCAGCCGAATGCATGCTAATAATTCTTTGGCACAATGTGTTACCGGCGTGCTTCAGGTCTGGGAATGTACAAAGCGGTGTGGATCCTGCAGTACACCATCTTGGTTGTTTTTTGTATTGGGACGTTCATATGGGCTGATACATCCTTAGAGGTACATGTCTATCTGTCTATCTATCCATCAAAAGGATGATCATCTTCAGTTCATTTCCTTCTGAGTAAATTGATCTAGCTAAAGAATCCTGTTATGTTTTGGCAACCTCCAACAACCTAGTGTCTAAATATGGCAACTTCCGTGTTTTTCTCATCAGAATGTGACGAATTTAGATTCTTGACTTAGAGTCTAGAATCTTGCTATGTTTTGGCAGCCTCCAAGAACCTAGTATCTAAATGTTATGGGGACTTACTTCCATGTTTTTCTCCTCAGAATGTGTCAGACCAAAAGGGATCTAATAGGAGTCCTGGAACATCTATAATTGGCTGCTTGTGATGAATGTCAGTGCTACTAAATTTGGATTTCTAAAACTTTAGATTCTTTGACTTAATTTCTAGAATCCTGCTATGTTTTGGCAACCTTCAAGAGCCCAGTGTCTAAAATGGCAACTTCCATGTTTTTCTCCTCAGAATATCGTAAACTAAAAGGCATCTAAAAGGAACCTTGTGAAAGTTGAACCTTGTGGTCTGGATGCGAAATTTTGCAGTGAAGAGATTGGGCTGCTTGTGATGTGATTGCTCTTGGTGTTTATACTTAATTTGGATGATTTGTAAAGCTTAAGATTCTTGAGCTAATTCGGTTTTTGAATTTTATTTTTGGCTCCTCCTGCAGGCAATTTACGTTTCGTACAGCGGTGATCCCCGTACAGCGATGATCCCACCAACATCGGGTTATCGGTCTGGATTGCCATAGCTGGTGCCTGTTATAGTTTCTTTGCATTTTTGGTGCCCTCTTTGCATTAGTTGCGACTCTACTCCACTTTCTCTCTTCTCCTCACTATGATCATCACCTTCATAGCCCTTGGCATTTCTATCAAAGATGGTATGTCTACACTGATCCATTTCTTTGATCCTCGCCTAGCTGCTTGTTTGCTCCACAAGTCAATTCCCTAGCATGATCATGTACTCCCATAGATGAGCAATTCAATGTGGATTGATTTGAAATTAATTTGGGAGAAGAAATTGGCTCCTAGCTGCAATATACATATATAAACCCCAGATTCATCGTAGGGCCTGAGCAAGTGAATGAGGATTGCCACTCTGTAATTGCAACTAGACTTGAGCTGATCAATCACCTTGCAGCATGAATTCTAGAGATCTTCTGCAACATATATTGAGCTTGCTGCAGGCCTGAAGTGCGGGGTAACAAGGGACTATTCACTTGTTGGCAGCACAGCTGACAAATGGTTCAATGCAATGGGCTCTTTGTCCATTGTTGGCTTTGCATTCAACACCGCCATTCTCCGGGAATTGCAGGTATTTGATCCTTAGCTCTCAGCCTGGGGATGAATATCATGTAGTTTTAGATCTCACGCTAGCTCCTGGCTTTGTCATGTTAGATTTTTGTTCAAGGTTGGAAATTTTGCAAGCTCCTAATTAGAGCTGTATCTTCCTAATCATCAAGTGTGAGAATCTTTGTTGCAATCTCATGGGACTAAAGTACTACTCAGGATCAAGCAAACAGTCAAAACTTTGAAGTTGATGAAATCTTCTTGTTTGCTTGTGTGCGTGCTGCAGGCAGCTGTGAAGCCACCGACTGTGCAGAATATTTACAAATCTCTTGTAATGCAATACACACTCGGCGCCATCCCGGTCGCTCACGTTTGTTGGATATTGGGCTTATGGTAATGCTGTGAGCCAGTACATGCTGTTCTCATCCTCCGGTCCCACATGGTTGATTACAGTCGCCAATTGTGCGGCATTCTTGCAAATCCTTGTCACCATACACCTGAGTACATATCTGCACCTCAAACTTCTCAACTCCTCAAGCTCCTCCTCAACTTCTCAAGCTCCTCTAGCTCCTCAAGCTTCAACCCATCTAATAGAAATTTGCTTGTACTCGCAGAGTATGCTAGCTCTGAAATCCTCTAGTGGGTATATCAATATGTTTAAAGAAATCAGCCATAGAACTCTCGTAAAAAAAATCGTTCCGTTCTTGCATTCTCCAAAATCTCTATAACAAATGAATCCACAACTTGTTGCAGTCACTGCTAATTCAGATCCTGCTAGCAGCTAGCCATTGCTAATTCGGATCCTGCTGGGTGTTCAACCACTTCAGATCCTGACAGAAGCCACTGCTAATTTAGCTCTTGCTCGCAACCACTTCAGATCCTGCTAATTGCAGCACCTGCTAATTCAAATCCTGGTAGCAACCTCTTCAAATCTTGGTAGCAGCCACTACGCCCCAATTCAGATCCTGCAGCTGATCTGAGTAGACTTGATTCAAGTTCCTCACCCAAATTGTTAGTAGAAACACAAGATGAGAAATGTTTATATGCATCCATGCATGATGCTCCTCCTCCTCATACTCCTCATGATGCTACACCAGCTCATGAGTCCTCATGATGCAGCTGATCAGTGAAGATTCAGAAGACACTGCAGACTAACGGGGACTGACTGCAGATCAATGCTTTTCTGTGTACTGTACATATAGATCTATGCTTTGCCGATGTTCGGGTTCCTGGATTTGACGCTCTCCAAGGTAAGAAGGCGCCAGGCCAGGGGGAATGCTGCTAATGACGATGTACTCAAAGCTGCTGGGACTGGGGAGTGGTTGAAACGCAAGATGCTACTTCGCTTCCTCACGCGCATCACGTACATTGCCATCACTACTTTGCTTGGAGCAATGTTGCCTTTTTTGGAGACTTTCTTGAACTTGGTGGAGCTTTGATTATCTTTCCTCTCAACTTTGGCTTGGTGCACAACATGTACATGAAGGTAAGGTGTACTAGTTACCAAACAAGCACAACAACGTCCCCCCATTCAAGTTTCAACCTACCACATTTCAAATATCACTACCAAAATTTTGGGATCAAGGTTGTCAATATGTGTTTTAGGGTTTTTCTTTTGGGCGGCAAAAAAAAAAAAAAACAAA